>ERZ842401.3476-NODE-3476-length-19536-cov-20.083107_pt1 | contig 19536 bp, 13 predicted proteins | sample MGYA00521270_ERZ842401 | MGnify/ENA primary metagenome ERZ842401 (study PRJEB31892, sample SAMEA3878208) | bioreactor metagenome | biome: Moose rumen | place: Sweden | collected 2011-10 | study: EMG produced TPA metagenomics assembly of the PRJEB12797 data set... | reverse complement strand
TTTCAAAGAAATTGAGTTACCATTTAATTTTATTTAGGGCAACTCTATACTATATTAATTTTAGAGAGTTCCTTTTTCCAGCATACCAAAAATAACACCACCAGAAATTTAAATAATTTTAATTTACTAAAAACTATTTCGCAAAGTTCTGATATGAATACCTTGTCATTTAATTCTAAACTGGGTTATTTGTGTGCTTTTAAGTTTGGAGAAGGTATTCCTACTATATTTGATGATAACCGATTTTTCAAATACGATTTTCCGTATATAAGTTCAAATATGGTAACAGCACCAGAATTATTTGAAAATGGAATTTATTATGTAAAAAGTGATAAAAATAAAAATATTCTAAAATTTTATGATATTATTTCTAGACAAGAAGTTGATGTGATGGAAATAATAAATTGTACTAATAGATATATATCTGCTGACAATTCAGGTCATATTGTATCGTATCCCAGTATAGAACCTAAGGGAACAAGAGTTAGAGTATTGGACACTACTAAAAAACTTCAGATAATGGATTTATTTTTGGACGGATATTATCATACTGTAAAAACAAGCCCATGCGGAAAATTTGTAGTCGTAAACGATGATAATGATAAAGAAAATCTCATTCAAAAAGATAGTATAATTATCAATATTTCTTCTGGCTTTCAAAAAAAATTTTCAGGTTCAAGAATTGAATCTGTGTCTTTCTCAAATGATGATACATATTGCTCAATCTGCGTGAAGGGAAATTTGATTATATATGATACGAATAGTTGGAAACAAATTTCTTCCTATGAAAATGGGTATTTTTCAGCGTTTTCCAACGATAAAAAGATGATTGCAGTATGCATTAATAAAGGTAAAACATCTGTTGTTCATATTTATAATTTTCAAGAAAATAATGATATAAGACAAATTAAAACGCAATCTGTTCATTCGTTATATTTTTCTAACGATGCTAAAAAATTGATATGCCAAGATTATGGGGGAATTATCAGATGCTATTCTGTACAAACAGGAGAACTTTTATCGTGTACAATTGCCAATACTACAGGTGATTGGCTTACTTACACTCCAGAAGGGTATTTTACTGGAAATGAGGACGGAATAAACAAGTTTGTGCACCTCGTGGACGGAATGCAGGTCTTTGAGCTCGGGCAGTTGTACGACACGCTCTATCGCCCTGATCTCGTGCAAGCAAAGCTCGACGGCAAAGACATCGGAAAACCTATTTTGCAAGAAATTGTAGCAACGGGAGATTCTCCTGCTGTGCAATTTACCAATATTCCGCTTGCAACGACAAGAAATGTAAAGCTAGAGTTCTCTGTACAGGATACAGGAGGCGGAATTGGATATGTGTATTTATCGCATAACGGAAAGGCAATGCAAGTATCCGCAGGAGAAGAGAGCAAAACTGGACGCAAATATATTTACACTTGCGATGTTACTTTATCGGCTGGAGAAAATGTCTTTGAAGCATATGCTGCAAACAGAGCGAATAAAATTGAAAGCCGCCACGTTTCAACTTCACTGAATTGGCAAGGAAAAGTCGAAAGTGCAAATCTTTTTGTTCTCGCTCTCGGAGTGGATATTTACCATAATATGCCGAACAATAATCTAAAATTCTCTGTAGCGGATTCTACAGCAATTATTGAATCTTTCAAAAATACACCAGGAGGTTTATATAACAGCGTCAATGTTATGTCGCTCACAAATGCCGATGTCAATGCTAACAAAATACAGCAAGCATTTAATACATTTTCTGCAAAAGTAAAACCTGACGATGTATTTGTATTTTATATTGCAGGACACGGCACAAACTACAACGGCGAGTATTATTATTTGCCTGCTGACATAAAAATAAAAAAGGAATCTGATTTTGCAACAGCAGGAATTTCTAAGCATTTCTTAACAGAAAATCTATCAAAGATAAAAGCACAAAACTCTATTATTTTGCTCGACACATGCTATTCTGGCGCATTTATAGACGAATCTCTGCAATCAAACGCGCTTGCACAGCAAACAGCTTACGAGCATTTAGCCCACACAAGTGGACAAGTTATTCTCACCGCTTCTTCAAATGCACAAGAAGCACAAGAGGGCTACGAGGGACACGGATTTTTCACTTATGCAATGTTGGAAGCTCTTTCAGGCAGAGCAAATTATGACGGTTCTAATAGTATTTCAATCAATGAAATTTCTACTTATGTAAGGAACGAAATTCCGTCTATTTGTGCGCGAATGAATGTAGTAAAACAAACGCCGTGGGTATCAAAGATACATGGAGATTTTTCAGTTGTCGCTACAGGTAGTAGACCTCTGGCGAAATCTGTCATACTAAAAATCGATGGAAGCAGTAAAGTAGAACCGTGGGTAGTCGTTGCAATAGACACTAGTACAGAGTTTCAAGCAACAGTCGGCACAAAAAATTCCAGCAACAGTTCTAAAATCGAACATACAGCCATTTCTGCTTCCAGAAGACAACACGACAGAAAGAATAATGACATCTATTTTTCTGTTGGATTTCCCAAAGGCGCGTTTTTCGACGGAACAGATATTGGCATAACTTATATGCGCAGCGGAGAACATCTTTTTGCAGGTTTTGACGCAACAACAGCATTTATGAGTTTATCTGACGGTTACAAAGACAAAAGCGATGTGTCATCAATTCTGCTGATAAATACAAATGCTTTCGCAGGATATTCTTATAGTATTTCAATTTTCCGCCCGTATGCCGCGTCGGGAGCAGGATTTTATACATCAAATGTTTCAGGAGGAAAGAGTGCGCCATCAGGATTTTCGCTTGAAGGAATTACAGGGCTAGATTTCGTGTTCGGAAAGTTTGTTCTTGGCAGCACATACAAATTGCGTTGTTTATTCGGCACAGGCTTTATAGACGATTTTTCTGTCAGTGTTGGCTGGAATTGGTAGCGTGAAAAGTTCGTTTTTGGAATAGAAATTATGGAGGATTCATGAAGCATTTTTCTTTCTTTTTTGTAGCATTTATCTTGATTTTTTCGGTTGGCTGTTCTTCGTATTTCAACGAAATGTTTTCTGAAGTCAGCGACAAAATGCAAACAGCTGCAGGCATTTCCTATCCAAATGAAGAGAGCAACACAAGTTCTGCGTCTTCGACTGCAACTGACAAAAACTCGGAAACACTCACATCTGAAGATGACAACATAGTTTACACTACTTCCAATGAAGACTCTTCGCTTAATTCTGAACTATATACAAAAGGTAACCTAACTTCTGCTTCAAGCATTGACATATACTGCTTCTCTGCAATACAAAACAATATATATAATATTTATATAGATGACAAGTCTGAAGGTTCGTCATCTTATACCGCAGATATACAACTTTGCATAAATAACGTGCAAAAGGAAAGTTCTGACTACATTGATTCGTCTTATAATTCAGGAAACATAAAGACGTTCAAAGCAGAAAAGAGTGGCTTATATTATATTTTTGTTTCCCCGAAAGACAAAAATTCCAACAACATCGGAACGTATGCTATTGCATTATCCAAAGAATCTGGAAAAGCAGAAACTTTATATAAAACGGAGAAAGGCTCTATTCCTTTAACAGCAGGAACAGTTTCTTTACTGGATTTATCTTCGTTTGAAAGTCCTGTGACGCTTATCTTAAAAGGGGCTTTTACGAATGATTCTGTTTTTGGATATAACATTTATAAAGTTATTGATAAAATAAAAAGTTCTCCTGTGGATATTACGCTTGATATGACTGGCGTAACAAAATGGGAGGGAAACGCTACTTTTGAAAATTGTACAAAACTTGTGTCTGTTTCTCTCTCAAATGATGTTGAGATTACCCAAAGTATGTTTAAGGGACTAACTAATCTTGTTTCTGTAAAATTGCCAAATTCAGTTACAGAAATTCCTATCTATATGTTTGAAGGCAGCACCAATCTTTCGAGCATTGATATTCCTGCTTCTGTTAAAGTCATCGACGGCTCAGCATTCAAAGATTGTACAAATCTAAAGAATATCACCTTTGAAAGTTCAAACACTTTAACAGAAATAGGTTATAGAGCATTCGAGAACTGCACAAGTCTCTCGAATTTTGCATTACCAAACTCTTTGAATAAAATTGCTTCAAGTGCGTTTAAGAGCTGTACAAGTTTAACAAGCATTACAATTCCTAGCAATGTTTCTGAATTAGGAAGTGCTTTCGAAAATTGCACAAATATTACTGATGTTGTTATTGAAAATGGGCTTACCAAAATCGGCGCAATGGCATTTTACGGTTGCAAGAATCTTAAAAATATAACGATTCCAAACAGTATAACTGAAATTGAACTAAGAGCTTTTTCAAATTGTACGAGGCTTGAAACAATTTCTCTGCCAGACAGTATAAGAAATTTTGGGATTATGGTATTTGAAGATTGTACATCATTGAAAAAAATTACACTTCCTAATAGTTTAAAATCCATAAATACATCTCTTTTCAAGAACTGTTCTAATCTGGAAGAAGTTTTAATTCCTTCATCAGTGATAAGAATATGTCACTATGCTTTTTCAGGTTGTAGCAATTTAACAAATATTTCATTACCCACACACCTTGAAGAAATAGAATACTCTACGTTTGAAAATTGCTCAAATCTTTCAAGTATTACAATCCCTGAAAATGTTTGTGAAATAGGGTATAGAGCTTTTTTGGGTTGTTCTTCATTAACAGATGTATTTTTTCTTGATACGTCTTCTACATGGTCTGTCAACAACACTACATCTGTTGTCGTAACAAACTCTAAAACAAACGCTGTTAATCTTACGGAAACTTATTGTTCGTATTCGTATACATGGAAAAAGAACGAATAACTCAAAAAATGTAGCTATTTTATATATAATATCATATCTAGTTTTAGAAAAGGTATGATATCAAAAAAATTATAGAGGAGTGAAATGAATTGATGAAACAGATTTTGTGCGGTTTGATTTTGTTTTTCGCTTTGTTTTCGCTCAATGCGACAGGCTATCTTCACGATGAGGACGGCAGGCTTAACACAGGTGAGTTTGAGTTTTTAGGCACAACAGAAGATTTTGATTCATTTCTCTTTTTCCTGCAATTTAAAGAATATGCAAAGGGAGAACTTGCAAAAAATACGCCTGCGAAAACGGTGCGAGAAACAAACGACCTCACTTATAATGAGCTGCGCCTTATGTGGAATATGCTCAAAAACAACGGCTTTCGCGAGGGCGATATTTATCAAGTGTGGATACAAAACTATCGGCACGAAGTATATCTCATTGTGGAAATCCGAAAAAACGATAACGACTTTACTACGATTTGGCATGCTTTTGAAGTCGTTCCGCTCGAAGAAGGAGAACTATGACGTATATAATTTCTATAGGATTTCTTATTGTATTATTTTTCGGCGGCATTATAACAAATAAATTAACAGTTGGCGGATTCATTGATGTTCCGAGTGCTTTCGTAGTTGCAATCACTATTTTTACGGCTCTGATTGCAACAAACTCGATAAGGGATTTTTTTAGGGCGTTGAAAGTTGCTATATCTAAAAAAGAATATGCGGCTTTTCAAATTTCTAACTCAATAACAGCCGTTACTCTTGTAATACATTCTCTTTTTGCAGTTGCAGGATTTTTTCTATTTGTAAATGGCTCGATTCTGATTTCTCTATGGGATTCAAAAAGTGAATGGGGAGTATATATGGCTTTAGCTCTGCTTACCCTCTTTTATGCAGGAGAAATTATCATTGTTTTAATTCCTGTAAAATACCTATTGCAAAAGAAATTATTTACGAAAAAGAGAAGCCTTGAATTAAAGAAACAATATAATTTTTCAAAAATACCTTGCTTGTTTTTCATTATTTTTTTGTTAGGATTTGCATTTTTATTTTTACTCTTAACCGCAACAAATATTTTTGTTGTAACGAATTATCCGCTAGAAATAGCGAATTCTCTGATAAAAATGTATATTTTCTTAGTTGTAACGTCATATATTATTCTTTTTTCTGCAAAATTATTCATCGCATATTTTCGCGCAATAAAGATTTGTGTTACAGGAAAATGCAATGAAGCTCTTTTGCAACTGACAGAATCTAAAAATGCCGTGCTATTGACAATCATATTACGCTTCCTGTTTGCTGTTATTGGTGCGGTATTTTTGTTCATAAGGATTCTTAGTAATATCGAAAATGCACAAGAAGCGCAATTTCAATTTTGCTGTTTGCTTTTTTTGATAGCACTTTCATTTTTTAATGCACTATATTTGCTTTTGATACACGCAAGAATTGAAAAGTGTATCACCTTTAAGCTCTATAGTGCAATATAAAAGACTCAGTTACAAAAAGTATGCTGATTTTTTACAGACATATCGTTCATAATACTTTTTCGATAAGGAGAATAGGAAAAAAAATGAAAAAATATCTTCTATTAATATGGGGCATTGCTTTGCTGAATCTCGCATTATGTGCGGAAAGTGCGCCGAGCTGGCATAAAAAGGCAGAAAAAACATATCCATCAGCACAATACATCAGAGCAGAGGGCGAAGGCAAAAGTGCAAAAGGCGCAAAAAATGACGCGATAAACCAGATTTCCCTGTATTTTGAAACGAAAACGCAAGGCGTTACGCAAGCGGTAGAATCAGCCTCGCTGGTGATTGACGGCGACAGGGAACAGTTTTCGAGCGATAAGGAATTGCTTTCGCTTACAAAAATTGAAAGTGCGGCAGAATTTTTTTGCTTGAACTTCACCGATGTATATTACGACGAAAAACACGACACCTATTTTGTTATGGCATATATTGATAAAAAGGACGCGGCAGCAATCTATAATTCACGGATATCCGCACTGCTGAAATCAATAAACGGCTATACTGACTATGCAAAATCCGAAAAAGAAGCGTTTTTAGCGATAAATGCACTGCATAAAGCAGCGGTGTTAGGGGAATTGTGCGAGCGATATATAAAAGCCGAAAACACGATATATCCCAGCGATACACAAAAATATCAAGAGGCGCTCGAAGAAATAGCCCAGTTGCACGTTGATTATGCGGTGTTGAAAAAGAACATCACGTTTTCGGTAGTGCTCAGCGAAACAGAACAGCGGTATGACCCGCTTTTTGCCACGATTTGTGCAACACTCGAAAAGCGCGGTTATGTGTATTCGCACGAAAATGCCACATACACGGTAAATGTTGCGATTTCTGCAATAGAAGAAATCTACGATGTGGGGCTTTTTGTGCGTCCGTCGATTATGATAATCATTCAAAGCAAAACGGGAACAAGCGTGTATACATATTCCAAGACATTCCCGCGAATGTCGTCTAAAACGCTGGAACAAACATATACGCGCGTCGTCAGCAAACTGAAAAGCGATATTGAAGAATATTTTTTGGCAGATTAAGCGTTTTTTCGCACAGTATTTATTGTATGAGGAGTTTTTTATGAAGAAAATACTATTGATGGTTGCCGCATTTTTTGCACTTGTATCTATGGTCGCTGCAAAAGAACTTACAGTTGAGCAATCGCTGAGGAATGCGGCGCAAGAGATTGCGGAAAAGATTGACGGAAAGGTGAAAACCATTATCGTTATTTCAATTCACAGCAAAGACACAAAAGACAATCTGTGGGCTTTGAATGATTATCTGGTAAGCAGATTAACTCACGAGTTCACCAATATTTTGGAAGAAACAAGCGTTGCCGAGCGCGATGAATACACTCTTGCGCTCATACAGAAGGAACTCAATTTTCAGCGGTCGGGCGAGGTCAGCGACGAAACGATTTACGAAATCAGTCAGGCTCTTGGCGCAGACTGTCAAATCTCTGGAGAAATCCAATCGACTTCAAGAGGCTGGGATTTGCTGTTGAAAGCGACGACTGTGGAAAGCAAAAAGCAATTAGCAAGCGTGATGTGCGAGGTGAGCAAAAAAGATAAAGAAATCAAGTATCAGGTAAAGAAATCGAAAGAAAATCCAGAGCCTGTGTACAAAATGCCGTCAAAGCGCGTGATACAGAGCGAGAATGCAATGACGCAGAGTGCGACGGACACCGCGCAGGGACTTATGGCAGAGATGATTGACACGAACGGAAATGCAGTGAGTGTGCTGCACCCGAATGATATAATTCGGTTTCGGGTGAGTTCCGCGAAAAATGCGTATCTGGCGATTTTGTGTATTGATGCCAAAAAAGAAGAAACGTGGCTTCCGATACAAAACAACTACATTAAGGCAGGAGAAAGCCGTATTTTTCCCGATATTCAGGGCGCAGTGCTGCGGGTTGAAAACGGCGTTTTTGGCAAAGAGAGCGTAACCGTGTACGCAGCGGCGGAAGAAAGCGATTTGCCGAATCAAACCAAAATGATGGGAACACGAGGCTTTTCGTTTGAACGAGAAAAAGGCGAAGTTACAGAAACCGTCATTGAATATCAAGTGAAAAAATAAGTGAATGAACAAAAACTCTCTCCTTTTTACTTTTTTCTCATTGAGTTTTTTGCCGTTTAGCTTTATATTGAAGCTAGAGTAATAAGGCATGTTAGTGTTATGTTTTTAGTAATTTATATAATACCATAACTTCTTTCTTATTACTTTTTTGGAAGTGTTTCAAAAGGTATGCTTAACCGTATGTCATTCCCATGCTTGACACTGGAATCTATCCTACTTGTGCAGTAGTAAGCCCCTTACTTGTGTAGGAGTAAGCCTATTACTTGTGCAGGAGTAAGAGGCTTACTAGACCTGTTCACAAACCTTATGTCATTGCCATACTTGATACGGCAATCTATAGTAATATAGGCGAAAAGATTATCGGGTCAAGGTGAGATAATGACACGCTTTTTCTAGCATACCTTTTGTAACAGCTCTACTTTTTTAGCATACTTTTTATAACACTATCAAAAATAATATGGAAACAAACACACTTGAAAAAAAATATTTTGAAGCGATTCATTTAATGCATTCGTGGCAAGATTTTAGCCTTGATGTGAGCTTTTCATCAGAGAAAGGAGAGATGACAAGCATTGTCGGGCCGTCTGGTTCGGGAAAATCGACCATACTGCGCCTTATCGCAGGGCTTGAAGAGGCAGACGAAAGAGAAAAAATATATTTAGGAGAAACCGACATTACACATACGCCGTCGGGCTCTCGCGGAATTGGGTTGGTGAGCCAAAGTCATTCACTATTTTCGCATTTGCGAGTTGAAGATAATGTCGGCTATGGGCTTGTTTGTCGAGGAATATCAAAAAAAGAAAGCAGAAAAATGGCGTGTGAGCTGTTAGAGAAAGTTGGGCTAAAAGGCTTTGAAAAGCGGTATCCCGACACGCTTTCTGGCGGAGAAGCGCAAAGAGTTGCATTGGCTCGCACGTTGATAGTAAAGCCGAAACTCATTTTATTTGATGAGCCGTTAAGCGCACTCGACGCACCATTGAGAAAGAAGTTGGCGAATGAGATACGCCACTGGCAAAGGGAAATCGGCTTTACAGGCATAATGGTAACGCACGACATTGAAGAGGCAAAAGCAATAAGCGACCGCATTATTTTAATCCGTAGCGGAAAAAAGATGTGGGAAGGGAATGCGAATGAGTTTAGCGAAAGCCTTATGGACTTTTCACAATCATAGAAAAACCGTATAATCGCTTGTATGATTAAGCACTATCTTACAATTTTTGTTATTTCGATGATACCGCTTATTGAGCTTCGAGGAGCAATTCCCGTTTCTCAAGGGCTAAACTTGCCGCTGTTAGCGTCGTATGCGGTTTGCATTGTGGGGAATATGATTCCTGTGCCGTTTATATATCTTTTTGCCCGTCGCTTGCTAGAGTGGGGAAAAGATAAGGCAGTGATAGGCAAGTTCTTTACGTTCTGTTTGGAAAAAGGCGAAAAAGGCGGCAAGAAGCTCCAAGAAAAAGCAGGAAGAGGCTTATTTGTTGCTCTTCTGCTCTTCGTCGGAATTCCCCTGCCAGGAACAGGCGCGTGGACAGGAACACTTGCCGCAAGCCTGTTGGATATGGACTTTAAGCAGACAGTTCTCGCAGTTATGTCTGGCGTATTGCTTGCAGGCTTGATTATGCTTGCAATGAGCGTTGGCTTTTTCGGCGCGCTGGGGGCTGTTGCTTCTTAATCGCTATTTCTCACTCTGCAATAAAGTATCGGCTTGGAGATGTTTCTATTACGCTTTCAAATGCGCGTAAAACATCTTCTTCGCTACAGTCTTCTATTTGCAAGCTAAGCTCTTCGCTCCAATACGGATTATCCCAAAAAGCCACATTCTCTGCGATTTGCAATCCCTTATCTTTTACCCCCTCATATTCACTCGCTATAGTGAGTATTCTCCATTTTTTACAGCCGTTTAGAAGTTTTTTTTCTGTACAATACGACTTTGCTTCTGTAATCGCTTCTTTTACAAGGCTATCAAGCACATTAAACTTGCTTTGTTCAGAGAGCGCAAAAAACGCATTACAAAAATAATCCTTCCCAATACTATTGCAATTAGCTGAATAACAAACTCCATACTTTTCCCGAACCACATTATGCAAAGCGACATTATATATATCAGTGGCAAGCAGTAAAGCTGCATACTCATTTGGGCTATTGCAGTTTGTTTCAAAAGCGCGAAATACTAAAGGTGCATACTCACATTCTCTATGATGTATCTTTACGCTTTGTGTATTGCGTATTTTTATATCGAACAGAGGATTTTTGTTATCAGCCGCTTTTATCTTTGCGACAGAAGATTCAAGAAAGTCTATCAGTCTTTCTGTATCTACGTTCCCTGTAGCCACTATGAAAATATCATGTGCATTAAGAATACGCTTATATATTTTTTTCAAAACCTTTGAAGAGATGTTTTTTCTTGATTCATTCGTTAGATACGCTGTCGCTACAATGCCATTATCTCGGTATACCTTTGAACTCATTTCGTAAAATAACGCATTATCGCTACTCGCAAAAAAAGTAGCTATTTCCTCTTTTGCCTCATCTTTTCTTTTTGCAATTTCCCTTGTATCAAAATATGGTCTTTGTATGCCATCGGTAAAAAGAGGCAAACAAGAGAAAAATTCCGAAGAAGAATCACTGGTAAGCTGTAGCAAAGAATAACTTTGGCAGCTCATATATCGTATTTTGCTGTTATTAGCGCGCAAAAAGGCATTGCGCTTTTTCTTTCGCCATTTCCTTGAAGAAGTAGCCATTACATTCAGCACTTCGTCTTCTAATCCTGACTCATTTTCCCCTAAATGCGCACAGCCTCCCTCTATCACAAAAGTTAAGCCCACTTTTTCTTTCGAGCTATCTTTTTGGATATATACTTTTATGCCGTTAGAAAGTTCCCTTTCGTCTATTTCCCCAAGAATTGCACAATTATGACCTTTGTAATCATAATAAGAAGTTGGCGAATACACACTCTCTTGTTCGACACGGCTCTGTATTTCTTCGGTTTCTGCTATCGATTCTCTTTTTTCTTTCTCATTCCACCATGCAAAAGAGTTATCTTTTACGATAGAAATCCCCTGCTTTTGCCATTGCGATTCGTATTTTCTCATCGTTTCTGCGCTTACAAAGATTTCTATCAACGGCTCACTTTCAAAGAAGTATTTTTCGATAAAATATCGCATTGCCTCTACATCTGTTTTTTGCATATTTTGAGGAAAATCGCTCAAATAATATTCATCTTTCAACGCCCAAAAATATGCAAAATTTTGTAACAGCGATTTTGATACTTCATAATCCAATTCATAATCTTCTAAAAAAGAGTTTACACATCTGCTTTTCATATCTTGAGAAAAATAGCTTTTCTCATTCATTATTTTTGTCAAAATCTTTTTGCGCAATACCTCTAAAAAAGAAAGAGAGTGGCGGACAAGATTTTTATCTGCTTTGAAATCCATATAAAACAAAAATGAGTTCGTAAAATTAAATCGTGTTGAAGCAGTTTCTTTTTTAAAGCGAGAAAATAAAAATTTTTTGTCGAGTATTTTTCCATACTGCACTTCTTCCTCATCTAAAAGCCGCTTTAAGTATTCTGCCGTATATGTATCTGAAAAATCAACAGCTCCATTTGGAGAACGAAAATTGAGCTTTACATAAGAATGATTGCCGCAAAGAGTATCGTCTTGTATAACTGCAATTTCTGTTTCAGTGTGTTTTGCCTTTGATTGCACCAAAGAAGGCTTTTTTATAGCATTGCTTTTCCACGAGCCAAAAATCGCACTTACCACTTTTTTCAGTTCATATTCGTTTACATCGCCGTATATAAAAATCGCTGTGCTTTCAGGATTGTAAAACGCTTTTTGTATGGCTTCTAAATCTGCTACACGCGCATTTTCTATATTTTCAATGCACCCAATTACATCGAACATATACGGAACATCGCCAAACAGTTTCGCGCTCTCTTAATAAGTAACGCTATTTATGTTTTTTCCCAAATTCAGTTTTATCTCATTGATGACGACTTTCTTTTCTCGCTCTAGCTCATCTTCATCAAATTTAGGGCTTCTCAAGGCTGCATTAAAATAGGCCAAGCACTCTTCAACTTTATCCGACGGAAGATTACAAGAAAACAGTGTTTTGTAAAAATCAGTTTCCCCATTGTAATTCCCCAAAGAATTGAGAGCTATCCACGAATCTTTTGAACTCGGAAACAAGGCATTCGCTTTGAAAGCCATGTGTTCATACAAGTGAAACAGCCCCGCAGTTTTTGCACTCTGATACACAGAGCCAGCTTTTACATCGATTTCAATATAAACAGTCGGCTCTGTGCTATCGTTTGCAATGAAGATTTCAAGACCATTTGACAGCGTTACGCCCTCAAGCCCTAAAATCTCGTTTGCAAAGATACTCAAAAAAGCGAATAACTGCATAAAAATTGCAAGTATTATCTTTTTCATTTTTTAAAACGCTATCTTGTCTTTTTCTTCTTCGCCTGTAACAGCGAACCACCGAGAAGGAGAGGCAATCCAATACTTTTGGAATACACTTTTGACCTCGTCCGCTGTTACCTCGCGAATACGCTGGATAAACTCCTCCATATGATGTACGTTGTCATATTTCGCTTTGCCGATAACAATGCTATCTGCTTTGCCAGAAACATACTTCCAATCTGAATACATATCGATTTCAAGCGCGATTTTCGCCCCATCTAACAGCTCTTCAATAGTTTGAGCATTTTTCATATTCTCCCTTGCTTCGTTAATATACGAAACAAAGTTCTCAACATCACTCACTTTATAGCACCATTCACTTATCACTTGCTCATCAATATAAGACTGAATACCATAGCAAGCTCCGTGCTTTTCGCGAACGATATTAAACAACTCCGTGCTATAGATATTGCTCGCAACCAACAAAGCGACATATTCTTTTGACAATTTATCTACAGAACATTCGTGCACACATTGCGCAAAAGCAAATCCGTTTGCATTAGAACTCACTTCAACACACGGCTCTGCCCCTTTTATCTCAAGAGGTGGCAGGAAATATCCTTTTTTCTCGCTTTGTTTTAGCTTGCCGAGCGTTTTATCAAGTTTTTTAATGAGCTTTTCTTTGTCTACATTGCCTGTTGCGACAATAAACATATCACCGCTATTCATAACCTTGTCATACAGGGCTTTAAGCGAATCTTTTGTAATGAAATCAAGGTCTTTAGAAATAACACTAGAATTTATTGCATAGTCATAATCTGCAAAAATGCTTTCTTGCACTTTGAATCTCAACTGATAATCAGGCACAGACATCATGTTCGTATATTTATATTCAACAGAACGCTTAACATCATCTATCTCTTTTTCGTCAAAAATCGGGTGCAATATGCCGTCAACAAAGACATCGAGCGGCTTTTCAAAGTTGTCATCAGCGTTTGAAATCACAAGCTGCAAATCGCTATACATCGTATTATCATAATAATCAATGCTAAAATCCAAATCTTCCTCTAGCGATTCTCTTTTGTCGTGCTTATACTTTTTTGAGCTGAAGTCCATCAGATGAAATAGCATACTTTCTAAGCCTTCTTCGCCTTTTGCAATGTGGTGTATGCCGCCCCGTAGCACAAACGTAACAGCAAGTGATTTTTGAGATTCTCTATCTGATTTCTGCACATAGACCTTTATGCCGTTTTTGAGAGAAAGTTCTTCGACTTCACCGAGAGAGATTTTTTTATTCTCTGCACTCAATCGACCATTCGGCACATAGATTCCGTCGGTTGTCGTAACGATTTTTTTCTCTTCGGCATATTTTGGATTTTTCCACCATACATACGAATCATCTTCGATAACAGTAACGTTTTTTGCGCGAATGCTCTCTTCTAATTCCTTAAAATTTGCATTACTCATCGTAATCACAATGAGCGGATTGAGATGAGTGAAATACGTATCGATATACTTTTTCATTTTATGCTGAGAAATATACGCTTCTGCATCGTCTTCGTAGTGCAAAAAATAATCAGCACTATCTACCGTCCAAAAGTATAGCAGATTATCGATTGTCGATTTTTCTGCAAGATACGAAAAGCCATACTCTTCATCAACATCATCAATAAAGTCTTGTATCTTAGAATCGCTAAAATTTGCACTATTTTCCGCTATTTTAGGCAAAATATCGTTAATAACTTCATCTTTGAAATATAAAGCATCATCAATTATGCTTTTAGATGGTTCTTTTAGCGCAATATCGTAATGAAATAGACCAGAAATACGACCAAAACTATATCCAATGCCGACAGAATCATCATCAAATAAGTCTAATCTCTTATCAGACTTGATGGATTTTTTATAAATCCCGTCTTTTTTTCGTAATAAATAAGCAAGATAATCCTCAACATAAGAATCATCTAAATCAAAATCTGCGTCAGGAGCGCGAAAATAGACATTTATCCGTGTTAGATTATCAGAAACAGAATCTGTCGGGAAAACAGCAATCGTCGGCTCTTTAAGAGGATTTTTGCTCATACTTTCAAGCTTTTCCTGCACATGAGCCTTTCCGTTTTCCCACGAGCCAAAAATATCTCGCACTAACGGCATAACCTCGTCAGCCTTTACATCGCCTGCAATAAAAAGCGCGGCATTACTCGGAATGTAATACGTTTTTTGCATTTCGCGCAAATCTTCCACCGTCGCATTGCGAACAGCATCGAACGAACCGCCCGAATCGCGCTTGTATGGCATTTTTGGGAACAACGTCGTATTGACATACTCCGAAAGCCAACTGCTTTGCTCTGCCGCATTACCCTCAATTTCTGCAAGAACAACTTTCTTTTCTCTTTCTAACTCTTCTTCATCAAGCGCAGGACTTCTAATCGCCGCATTCCAAAACGCCAAGCCCTCTTCAATCTTGTTTGCAGGTAAAGTGAAATGATATTCAACGCAATCAGAGCTTGTTGTTCCATTATTCTCCGACACGCCAAACTTTTTCATTGCATTATTCATCTCTTTTGCACTGCTATAAAGCGAATTGCTCTTGAACATCATGTGTTCATACAAGTGAAACAAGCCTGCTGTTTTTGGCGTTTGCGCAATACCGCCTGCTTTTACCGCAATTTGAATAAAAACCGTAGGGACTCTATCGTCTTCTGCAATAAACACCTCTAAGCCATTAGAGAGGCGATAGCGGTATAGATTTTTAATACTCGTCTTTTCCGCAGACACCCTACACACAAAAGCGAACAACATCGCTATGATAAAAAAAATCCTCTTTGTTATCATTCAATATAACCTCTATAGCAGAGTGTACTGATAACAAAAAGGTTTTACCATAGCGTTTGACGTAAATTTGAGAGAATTGAGAAAAAACTATTTCTTATGCACTATATCTACAATGTGCGCACTAGAACCAAGCAATTCACTGCGCTCACAGATAGAAAGATGATACTGCACAAAATAGGAAAACTCTTCCTCGCTTAATACCGCAAGCTCCCGCCGCATATAATCAGCCGCGCCGTCTGCTGCGATTATCTTTTCGCGCTCTAAATTGCTCTTTTCGTTCAAAGATGCAATATCTTCTAAGCGGACATAACTATATAAATCATCGCTTGAGAAAATCCCGTGAAAATCAGAGGTAAGCGTTCCTTTCTCGATACATTCTTTGATGTGCCGCTCTTTGAAGCAATAGGTGAGCACACTGTATTCATTCATAATGTATGCAACAAACAGCTTTCCCTCTTTTTTCATAACCCGAGAAGCCTCTGACAACGCCTTAAGCCGCTCTTCTTCACGGTGAAGATGATAGAGAGGTCCAAACAAAAGCACGATGTCAAACTTTTCATCAGGTAAAAAATGCAAATCCATTGCATTTCCTTGCCACGTCTTGACCTGAGTATGCTTTGCACGGAGCTTTTCAAGATTCGATTTCACTAGCTCCACAGCGGTAACATCGTAGCCCTCGTTAGAGAGAGCCACGCTATACCGACCTGTGCCAGCTCCTATATCGAGGATTTTGATTTCATCTTTCGCCTTGCCAAGCGTATTTAACGTATCGTTGATATACTTCATCGACGTGATAAACTCAACTTGACCATGACGCTTCAAAAGCCTCGATTCTTCGTCAAACTTGCCGTAGTATTTTTCAAGAGCTGTCATTGGAATAAAAAACTAGAACTTGATTCTGTCTTTGTCTTCTGGACCGACAATCACAAACCAACGCGCAGAGCCATCAACCCAATACGTTTGGAACGCCGCTTTTATCTCGTCCGCCGTAACTGCTCTTATCTGCTCTAAGCGTTTTTCGCCATAATACGGGTCATTGTAATTCTTGATATTGTTTACGATGCTAGAAGTCATTGAGCCAACTGTCGCTTGAGAAGCATAGCTTGCATTGATAAATTTGTTCTTGTAGCCATCAAGTCTGTTCTCTACCGTCGTAAACTCATACTCCCCCACCTCATTTGCTGTTTCGATGAGCTTATCTTGCGCCATATAAGAGCGAGCTTCAGCCATATCCTGCACAAAATTATCAAAGTCTGACAATTTAAACAAGTATTCAACACCATAGCTCGCCTCTGTGCTGCCGACAAAGCTAGACGGGCTGTAGCAATCGCCATAATGCTCACGAACGACATTAAACATCGTGTCAGAGAAGATATTGCCTGCGATTTTTGCCGCAATGTAATCGCTGTCTTTGAATGACGGGCTTTCAAACACTCTCGCGACAAATCCTGTGCCCTGTGCCATTGGGTGCGCTAAAACTACATTTTCGCCAGAGATTTTAATGCGAGGAATCTCTTTTGTGTTTCTCGCACTGCCGAGCCCTGTTTTTATCTTTCCGATTGTCTTATTAAGAGAGGCGACCAATTTTTTTGCGTCGATGTTTCCGCCTGCAACAATGAACATATCTTCTGGGCGGATAATCTTGGCATATAAAGCCTTCATATTTTCAATAGTGATTACATCGATTGTTTCAGGCTTTACACTAGAACTCACAGAATAAGGGTGATTTTTATAGATTTCTTCTTCAAATGTGTACCAAAGCAAAGATTCAGGGTCATTCAAATCGTGCTGCAAACCTTGTCGAAGAGAAGTCATATAGTTGTCATAGACTTTTTCCTCAAAAGCAGGATTGACAAAGCTATCGCCCAAAATAGCAAGCATTTCATCAAAATAACTAGAAATCGAGGTAACACTTAAGCCGCTGCTGCCATTATTTGCATAATAGCCTACACTAGAGCCTGTTCTAAAAGAAATGGTCTGTCGCTTTGCATAGCTGTATTTTTTTGAGGAGCTTGACATCATAGAAAAGAGCGCACTTTCCAAACCACTTTCGCTTTGTGTCAAATGCTCAATTCCGCCTAAAAGCGAAACATATACAGATGACATTTTTGCACCCTTTACGTTTTTGACATACACAGGAATTCCGTTTTTGAGTGTGTATGTTTCAATGTCGTGTGCGTTTTCTAACTTTGAGCCGTTGTCTACGCTTTTTTCGCTCGGCACATAAATCTCGCTTTCCTCTGGAGTTGCAGTTTCAAGAGCGATTTTTTCTGCATCTGGCTGGAACTTATCCAACTTCCACCATGTATACTCGTCGGTAATCTCTTCTGCGCCGATAGCAAAAAGAGAATCTTTTACCTTTGCATACACTTCAGGGTTCAAGCTGATAACAATCAAAGGCTTCTTTCCTTCGATATACTTTGCAACAAAGTTTTGCATATCGAGGCTTGTAACGCTTGAAATCTTGTCATTATAGCTATAATAATAATCCGCAGAAGTTGCACACCACCAAAAGCGCAATGTATTAAGCAATCCCGTAGCCGTTTGAGCTATTTTTATATCATCATCGCTTAAACTTCTTGCAATAGCTTCGATTTTCTTTTTTGAAAAGTTTTTCTTGTCTTTTGCGATATTCGGCAAAATCTTTTCACGGGTAATCTTTTCCAAAAGAAGCACACGGTTTGCTAAATCTTCTTCAGGATTAAGCATAACGCTTTCAAAATAAATCTCGCCCGCCGCTCTCGATGTGCCATAGCCGCCAGAAACATAATCGACATTAGGAATTTGCAATTCTTTCGTATTTACCAACGTTTGCAAAAACGCTCCATCGGGGTCTGCAAGAAGCTGGCAAAGATAATCGGCTGCATACGTGTCTTCAAGGTTAAAATCTGCGTCAGGACCTCTAAATACAACTTCCACATTCACAATTTCGCTTGACACCTTGTCATACGGAAGAACTGCAATCTGTATCTCATCAAACGGCTCTGTATTTTGCTGTTTTCCATTTGACGGGCGTTCGTTGCCGTTATTTGACCAAGAGCCATAAATCTTATTCACTAATTCAAGCGTTTCCTCTGGATTTACATCGCCACCAATGAAAAGAGCCGCGTTTTTCGGAATGTAATACTTCGATTGCATATCGCGCATTTGTGCTATCGTAGCATTTTTCACCACAGGGAAACTTCCACCTGCATCAAGTCTATACGGTTCGTCGGGAAACATCTTCGTCATAAAATAATCGTACATCCAGCTTTGTGGGTCTGAAGAATCTCCCTCTATTTCCGCAAGAACAACTTTCTTTTCGTTTTCAAATTCCCTCTCGTCCATTAACGGAGAGCGAATCGCCGCATTCCAAAACGCCAATCCCTTTTCAAGTTGGTCAGACGGAATCGTAAAGAAGTAATTAACATGGTCACTGCTCGTCGTTCCGTTCCATTCAGCCACACCAATATCAGAGAGCGCACGATTTACCGCCGCCGCATTCGGATACAACGCATTGCCCTTAAACATCATGTGTTCATACAAATGAAACAAACCTGCATTTTCAGGAGTCTGCGTTATCGCGCCTGCTTTTACAGCGATTTCGATATACGCCAAAGGCACTGTGTGATTTTCCGCAATAAACACCGTTAAACCATTGTCTAGCGTGTATTCATAGAGATTTTCTATCGGAGTTTTCTCCGCGAAAACCGATTGCACAAAAAGAAGCGACACCGCAACGATTGCAGTGAACAATCTTTTTATATTTTTCATTCGTTTTTCCTCCCAGTCAACGAAATTATTTTCTTTGTTCAATATTACTCTTCGCTTTTAGGGCTATTTTCGCCGTTTATCGCTTTTGCCGCCAAAAATCCGCCCAAGACGCTCTTTAAGT
>ERZ842401.3474-NODE-3474-length-19552-cov-6.269067_pt1 | contig 19552 bp, 13 predicted proteins | sample MGYA00521270_ERZ842401 | MGnify/ENA primary metagenome ERZ842401 (study PRJEB31892, sample SAMEA3878208) | bioreactor metagenome | biome: Moose rumen | place: Sweden | collected 2011-10 | study: EMG produced TPA metagenomics assembly of the PRJEB12797 data set... | reverse complement strand
GTTTGCATATTTTTTTTAACCCCTCACCCTAACCTCTCCCACAAGGGGCGAGGGAAAGGGTATAAATTTCCCTATTCTTTATTTTACAATTATTTATATAAGTTTTTATTATATCTCGCTAATTAATTTTCTCATATCCTCAACCGTAAGCCATCTGTCATTATTCCCGGAATGATATTCAAAATCAGGGCTGACAGGTTTTGCATCCGGATAATCATATTTTATACCCGAAAAAGACATTTGAGGCAATATTATATAAAAATCTTTAAATTCAATGGTATTTGGCGCATCCTCTTTTGTAATCATTTGTTCGTGGATTTTTTCACCCGGACGAATTCCTACTTCTTTTATTTTTAAATTAGGGGCGATTGCTTTTGCCAAATCAGGCATTCTCATTGAAGGTATTTTCTTTACGTATAATTCTCCGCCTTTCATACTTTCAATTGCCTCTAATACCATCTCAACCGCTTGTTCTAATTTCAGCCAAAATCTTGTCATTCTCATATCTGTAATCGGAAGTTCATCCGCTCCTTCTTCAACAAGTTTTTGGAAAAACGGTATTACAGAACCTCTTGAACCCGCTACATTACCGTATCTTACAACCGAAAAACGAGTGTCTTTCCCTCCGCAATAAGAATTTCCTGCGATAAATAATTTGTCTGAGCATAATTTAGTTGCACCATATAAGTTTATTGGCGCGCAAGCTTTGTCGGTTGATAATGCCACTACCTTTTTAACCCCTCTGTCTATTGCACAATCTATAACATTTTGTGCTCCGTGAATATTGGTTTTTACCGCTTCAAACGGATTGTATTCACAGACAGGTACCTGTTTTAATGCTGCCGCATGTACTACAATATCAACACCCTCAAATGCTCTCATCATCCTTTCTTTATCTCTTACATCACCTATAAAAAACCTTAATTTCTTCTCAAACGGCTTAAATTCAGGCATGTTTGACATCATAAATTGTTTAAATTCATCTCTTGAATATATAATGATTTTCTTTACGTCAGGATATTTATCTAAAACGGTTTTTATAAATTTTTTACCAAAACTCCCCGTTCCGCCTGTAACTAATATAGTCTTGTTATTTAACATTTATTCCCTCTCTAATTTTTTAAAACTATTTATAAATCAATTAATTCCAGTGAAATTTTATCATAAACCTGTCCAAAAGTATAGTTTTTTAATTTCTGTATATTTACAAAAAAAAATTTTATGATACTATCAAATTATGCACAAATTCTATTATTTACGACGTAAACAAAATTTTGGAGGCTTGTTTTTTTAAATAAGGCTATATTTGTATTGCTAAACAAAAAACAAGACCTACTTTAAAAGCAGGTCTTATTTTTTGTTAATAAACGTAAATTTTAAGTTGAATAAAGGCAATAAAAAAAATTTAAGGAACTTTAAAGATAAGTGAAGGTAAGTATGTTGAAAAATAATGTCCGAAAAAACTCAATCATTATGGCGAATGCACCAATCGTCAGATTAATGAACTTGAATTGGGGCTTGTAATAGCAGTTGATTGAGTGAAATTGTCTGATTTTAAAAGTTCAAAAATCATACAATTTCACAATGGAAAAACAAATTAAATGATATCACCAATAACAATAAGTAAAATATATTCACAATTAGGAAACAGTAATTCATTAGTACCCCTTGCGATAAAAGATATTGCAAACAGTGCCGGCATGAGTGCAGGTTCATACATTTCAGGTGACAAACACGAAGGCAAAGACAGATTTATGGACGAATTCGGAACAATGGCCATCTGGCTTTTTGGTATTCCGTTTTTTAAAAAAGTCTTGGATTTTGTTTTATTTAAGCCGTTTAAATTGGATCCGACTATTGATGTCAGAAACTTTAAAAATGCCGATATTCTTAAAAAATCAGCCGAATTTGCGCCGAATGAAAAAATTAAAGCGGGAATTGAAAAAGTCGCGAAAAATCAAAAGCTTTTTAAAGGTTTAACTTTAACAAGATTTATAGCTTCGACAATTTTAACGATAGTTTCATATGGCGCATTTACCAAATACAGACACAAGGTTACTGAAAATGCCATAAGGAAAGAACTTTTGGATAAGAAAAAGCAACAAGAATTAACTCAAAATACAAATGAGCCATACTTTACGGGTGGATTTTCAGATTTTATGTTTTCACCTGTCAAGAATTTGATGATTGTTGATGGTGCAATTACAACGGAAAGGTTTGCACAATCAAGGAATAAACAGGATTTAACGGGATATATCATAAAAGAAGGTGCATTCTGGGGATTTGTTTATTTTGCTGGCGATAAAATTAAAAATTATTTAGAGAAAAAAGTTGAAAAAAAATATAACCGTTCAATTGATTTGGATTCAAGAGTTATAGAAAGTGATGAATTAAAAAATGCACTATCTGATGGGAAATTGAAAAAATCATTAATTGAATTTGAAAAATCGGCAGGCAAATCGGATTTAGAGATTTATGAATTTATTAACAAAAATCCGGAAAACTTTGTAGTTGAAATGGCAAAAAAATCCGATATAATTCCTACACTTAAAAAGACCGATATAATTGATACGAGAAAATTTGTTGATATATCTGAAGTTAAATTGACAAAAACCAAATTGGAAAAATTATTAAATCAATTTGAAGGCGAAAAGGCAAATACTACAAAGTCAAAAGAAGAATTTTTGGAAGAATTTTTACATAGTCTGAAAAAATTAAAACGTAAATCAGTATTGAAAAATATCGGTATATGTATTGGCGCACTTGGAGTTGCGGTACCTTTAACTATGATTGCTTTAAGATATTCAGGCGGAGAAAAGCAAGAATTCCAAACTAAAAAAGAAATCGAAAAACAACTTGAATTTGAGGCAAATATTAAAGATTAATCAGTTAACAAACTTGTAACAAATATTTAACTGTGGTACAATTTTCTTATGGAATGTCCGAAGTGTGGATTTGAGATAGATGAGAAAGCTTTAGTGTGCCCTAATTGTAAAAAGGTGCTTAAGCTTGTATGCCCTGTTTGTAAAACAATCAACACATCTAATACCTGCAAACGCTGCGGGTATGTTATTGTGTCTAAGTGTGCAAAATGCGGTAAAATTAATCAGACTATTTCTAAAACCTGTAAAAAATGCGGATTTCCAACTGAAGAAAGTGTTATTTTAAACGAAGCAAATACCGATGATTTTGCCATGCTTATTATGCAGTTTCCAAACATAGATAATATGAAAAAAGTCCTCGGTTCAATAAAGCTTTACAACAGATTTAAAGTTAATCTTGATACTATAATTAATGAAATTTGTAAATCCAAAAAAATTCGCCGTCAAATTTACAAAGATACCTATGTAATCAGGTTTGACAAAGATTATTCCTTTAAAGCTTCCGTTGAAAATTCCATCAAAACTACAATAGAAATTTTTAACCGTATTCTTACTATGAACGCTAAACTCTCCGCAAAGAAAAATTCTTCCGTGAGATGTAACGCATTTTTGGTTAAACGTTCGGTGAACGATGCTCCGGACAACATTGATGTAGGATATAATATCAGCCTTCTTCATAACGAAACAGCCGAAGAAGAACAAAAAATCCTCAATACTTATCAGCTTATCTCTGAAGCTGAAATCGCGGATTTACTTTCTAATGAATACAAAACCTCCGTTCTTACCAATTCCTTCTCTCAGGATGTTGTAAAAACCTTCTATGAAATTGATATCAGCGAAAAATTGAATTTTAATATTCCGGATGAATTTGATGAAAATGAAATTGAAGTACCGAATTTTGTTCAAAATATGCTTGTTGAACAAGAAAATTTGAAGGAAAAGGCCAGTAACGATATCGTAAAAGCAAACGATCCCGATGCTATTTATGATATGGAGTCAATAAATTTTGAGGAGCTTAGATGTGCATTTATAAGAACGAGAAATATTGATTTATCCTTTCATCTTCTAAATGCATTTCAAAATTCAAAACAAAATATTATAGGTATCAGAGCAAAAGATTTATATAAACCTTATTCCGTGAATATTTTAAATACAGTTGAGCAATCGGGATTATTTAAAAATATTATTACCATATCTTGTTATGACGAGATGAAATATACCCCTTATTCATTTTTCACAATGCTTATATCAAAAGTTTTCGATTATGCGATTTCGACAAAATTGTTGGCGCATAACGATTATTCTGTATTTGACAATATTGATGGCGAGGGTATTATCCGAGAACTTATCAGTATGAATACAAATACTAACAGAAATTTTGCGGATACCAGATATAACTATTTTAATATCTTTTTAACACTTTTTCAGGCTATTCCTGAAAGTATGATTATTGTTGAAGATTTTGAAAAAATTGATGCAAGCTCTTATGAGGCTTTAAAATACTTTTTTAACAATTTTGAACAGTCGAGTGTAAGCTTTATTTTAACTTACGACAAAGATTATGCACTTCATAAAGATATGCATTTTCTAATAAATACCCCATATTATACGGAGATAATGCTAAAACCTGTTCAATTTGAAGAACTTATCAGGGAAAATAAAGATGCTTATAAAGAGATAATGGACAGTTTTTATTTTCAAAGGATTGCCAAATATGCTTGCGGAAGTACGCTTTACTTAGATACGGCAGTTCAATATCTTCTTGAAGCTGATGTATTTAAAATTAAAAAAGATGTCGTTTATATTGCTGATGAAAAAACGATAATTATTCCTTCAACATTGGATAAGCTTATTGAAAGAAGAATTAACCTTTTGCAGGATGATGCGAATGCATCAAAACTTCTAATTGCGATGATATTGTTAAGCAGCAGTGTAGATATGAAAACTCTTGAAATTTTAAATCTTCCTGAAATGGAAAGATGTCTTACAAAACTTCAGGAAAAAGGATTTATTTATATCTATAACAATAGTGTAAACTTCCCGAATTACAATATTTTAAGACGCAGTTTGTTAAATGTTGTAAGCCCCATTTATTTGAAAGAAACCGCACAAATTATGTTGGAAAGAGTTTTTGCACCGGAAGTTCCTTCTTATGTAAAATCTTATCTGTATGAAATTTTGGGTGATGATGAAAAAATCAAATCGGAATGGGAAAGTTTAACTGAAATAAATTTAAAACTCGGTGATTTTAATGCGTATATGAATTGTGTTCAAAAAATATCGGATTATTTGAATACTGTTGAAAATAGTGAAAATACCGAACAGATAAATTCAATAAGGAATGATTTATGCTTAAAAATAGCGGAAAATATGCTTGAATATATTCCGCAAAAAAGCCAGCCGATTGCAATGATGGCACTTTCAAATCTTGAAAAATCAGGCAATGCTGAAGGGGTTATAAATCTGTGTAACAGGATGATTCAGGGAGATATGAATTACGGGTATTATATGAATGCTCTTGAATTAACTCATAAGATATTGTCACTGCTTCCTCCGTCATCTTTATCTTGTGGCGCGCCTAATTTTAATCAATATTTCTTTATGATGTCTTTACTTCATATTCAGATATTATTTAACATAGGTGCACTTGATGAATGCTTAAATGTCGGCTATAGAGTGCTTTCCGAGGTTAAAGACGGTACGATAAATCAATTAAAACCTGAAATGTACGGGGTTGATGATTTTGTTTCGATAGTTGTGGATGCGATTGCGTATGTAGCGTTGGCAAATATTTTGACATTACAGGGTAATATTAAGCAATTTATGGATATTACCAGAGGTGAATTTTCAAGGGTACCTTCATCTTACGCGTTATTTATTCAGCTTGAGGCATTTTTGCACGGTAATGAAATTGATGTTGAGATGTTTAACAGAGAAAATGATATTTTTGCTCAAATTTTTTATAATATATTAAAAGCATTTACTTTAAAAAACCCTACGGCGGAAGTTTTTGCCGGATATATTTATAAATCAAAGGTACTATCTCATGGAGCTAATCTTCATTCTATAGAATTATTCGCCGATTTAATGATTGCATATGCTTATATGATAAAGAAAAATTATGTAAAAGCGAAAGATATTATTTATAAAGTTATAAAGGATTTAAATACAAAGGGTATAACGCTTATTCTTTATGTTGCATGGTTACTTTTAGCGGATATTTACATTGAATCGGGTAAATATGATGTTGCTTTTGGAATTGTAAATAATTCGTTAATACAACTTGAAAAAAATTCTTCAACGGGTGATTATCTGTTAATGCTATATAAATACCGAATGTACAAAATAATGATGTACAAGAAGGATTATGAGAGAGCAAATATATGCATAGGTCAGGCAAAATATATAGCATCAAAATACGGAATATATTTTGTATTTGACGAAAATCCCGAACATTATATAGCACGTGAAGCCAATGAGGTTTCGCAAGATGATAGCGCACAAGCCGAATTGGATGAAAATCTTAGCGACATGTTAAAAGAAAGAGAGGGTTAACAGATGAAAATATTATTTGCATCAGCGGAAGTGGCACCGTTTTCAAAAGCAGGAGGATTGGCGGATGTTATGGGCAGTTTGCCTAAATACATAGAAAAAGATGCTGAGATTGCTATATTTACGCCGTTTCACGGTTGTATTGATGCTGATAAATACGGAATTAAGGAACTTCCTAATTCTGAGATGTGGTTAACCTTTGGTAATCAGGGACATAAATTCAGATTATTTATGTGTAAACTTCCCGATACTGATATAAATGTATTTTTTATCCATAATGATTGGTATTATACTTGTTTCAAAGAAGTTTACCCTCGATGGCTCGATACCAGATATGAACATGAAAGATATGTAGCATTTTCACTTGCGGTAATGGAATATGCTAAAGCACTTAATTTTAAGGCCGATATTATACATGCAAATGACTGGCACACGGCAATGCTGCCTTTATATTTGCACAGTAACTACAAGTTTGATGATTTTTGGAAAGATACAAAGAGTGTTTTTGAAATTCATAACCTTGCTTATCAAGGGGTTTGGACAGAAGATATTCTTGATTTTGCCAATATGCGCCATGATATTGTGTTTAATCAATGGGGTTGTGAGCATTACGGAACGGTTAATTGGATGAAGGGTGCAATTAATTATGCAGATAAAGTTGTTGCAGTTTCACCGAATTATGCAAAGGAAATTTTAACGGGTGAATACGGTGAGGGAATGGATTTTACCCTCCGCGGAGCTGATTATGCAGGAAAGCTTATCGGTATTTTAAACGGTATTGATTATAAAGTTTTTAATCCAAAGACAGATAAAACCATTGTTAAAAATTACGATGTTAAAACATTTGACTATAAAGCCGAAAATAAAAAGGTGTTGTGTGAAAAATTTGGGTTAGAGTACAACCCTGACCGTCCGCTTATCGGATTTGTTTCGAGACTTGTGGATCAAAAAGGGATTGACCTTATACGTGGTGCAGAAGGTGCAATGCAGGGAATGGATGCGGACTTTGTATTTTTGGGAAGCGGAAATTCCGATTATGAAAATCTGTTTATTTGGCTTTCAAATAATACACCGAATATCAGATGTTATGTAGGCTATAAGGCGGAACTTGCAAATCTTATTTATGCAGGAAGCGACTTTTTCTTGATGCCGTCCAAGTTTGAACCGTGCGGATTGAGCCAGCTTATTGCGATGAGATACGGCTCATTACCTATAGTAAGGGCAACAGGCGGATTGGAAGATACAATTACAGGTTATCCGCTTGATGATTCAAACGGATTTAAATTCTGGGGTTATGATTCAGGCTCAATGATTGGGGCAATGAATACGGCTATAGAAGTTTACAAGGATAAATATGTATTTGAAGCCATGAGAAAGTCTGCTATGGAAAGTGATTTTTCATGGAAGAAAAGTGCAAAAAAATATCTTGAAATGTATAAAGAACTAATTTCCAAATAATTATGCCAAAACGATTTATATTGAATGCAGAGAATTTCGGACAGAGTAAAGAAAGCAACCGTGCCATGCTTGAAGGGTATAATAACGGTTTTTTGACAAGTGCGGGTATTTGCGTTAACGGAAATTCTTTTGAATCAGCAGTTAATGAAATTTTGCCTGAATGTCCGAATTTATCGATTGGAATTATGCTTAACCTTACAAGAGGAATGGCTTTAACTAAAAATGAACATCTGACAAATAGCAAAAATCGTTTCAAATTTGGATTTTTAAGGCTTCTTACAAAATGCGGTGACAGAGATTTTATGTTGGAGGTTGAAAAGGAATTTCGATGTCAGATAGAAATTCTTCTTCAGCATACAAAAATTGATTATATAAATTCGGTTAATAATATACATCTTATACCACCTATCTTTGACCTTGTTTTGAATTTGGCAAAAGAATATAATATTCCGTTTGTTTCCACAAAATATGAAGAAGGGTATTATGTTGCGAATATTTTAAAGCACTTAAATTTTAAATATCCGAAAAATATCTTAAAGACATTTTTGCTAAACGGTTTAACAAAAAGAAATCTTCAAAAACTCGAAGGAAAAAATATCAAAACAAACAGATATTTTGTAGGCGGGATTTACAGTTCAATGATAAATTCCGAAGTCATAAAATCAGGTCTGGAAGCAATAGAAGATGAGGGTGATTTTATTGTTGAAATAGGGATTTCGCCTTGCGTTTATAAAAAATTCAAAAGGAAGAAATCTTTTGAAGAATTTATGATTACGATAAATAAGGAGCTTTTAGATTCAATTGAACGAATGGGATATGAGGCTGTAAATTATAAAAAATTAAGAGTATGAAAAAAATATTATCATCAATATTTATAATATTGTTATTCGTTTTATTTTGCATAACAGATTTTAAAAGAAAGGATGAAGTTAAGGTTATAAAAGTAATTTCACCCGATATGTTTATTGCCGATATCAATGGTAACGGGGCGGAAGATATTGATGAAACAATTTGTGTAAACGGAGTTACTTCTTATAAATTTGATATAAATGATATTGAAAATATCGGGTTTTGGTATATGGCAAATCAATATGCGCTTTCAACTTTGCAAGACAGAAGTGTAAAATTGGATTTTACCGAGGAAAAGAATGATAAATGCAGATTGGCAAAAGTTAGAGTAAATAATCAAGATTACGGAGAACTTTTAACAAAACATAATTTCAATTTGAATGATATTGACTATGATAAATTAGAGACTCAGAAATCTGCAATTGAAAAGTTAAATCTCGTAATTTACAACCACAAAAGCCACAAAATTCATAAATTAGATTGTCCATACGGAAAAATGTCACACGATGCCGTAATTCTTCCGATGCGTCAAGTTCCAAAAGAGGGTGAAAAATGCAAATTTTGTTTTGAAACAGCAAGCCGCAAAGATAAATTTAAAAATGACAAAAGGGAAGAAAATATCAATATAATTCCGATTAATTACAAAGGCCCGAAGAATTATCCTTCAAGCATAGTTGACGGTAATATTAAATTGATAATTTCCGATTATACAACAAAGCTTAAGCCTGACAGGAATTGTGATTATGTTATGTGTAAGGAATTTGTAAATCTTATAAATTCTTCTACCGAAACGATAGATATTGCATCATATGGTTTTGATAATATTTCGCAAGTGAAGGAGGCACTGATTTCAGCACAAAACAGAGGGGTTAAAATACGCGTAGTGTATGATGTCAAATCTTCCGGAGAAAACACTGTTTATCCTGAAACCAAAGATTTTCTATCATTTATCCCTGATGAAAATCTTAAAAATGATTTAAATAAAGACAAAACAAGTGCAAATATAATTATGCACAACAAATTTGCCGTATTTGACGGGAAAAAGGTTTTTACGGGTTCAATGAATTTTTCATCCACAGGCTTTTCAGGTTTTAATTCTAACTCTGTTATAATTTTAAATTCACAAAATTCTGCCAAGATTTTTGAATCGGAATTTGAACAGATGTTTAACGGCAAATTTCATCGTCAAAAAACTGTAAAAACAGAAAATAATCTTCAAGATTATTCAATTTATTTTTCACCGCAAGACAAGGTTATAGCGGATAAAATAATTCCTTTGATAAATGGAGCAAAAAGTTACATTTATATCCCGATTTTCGTAATTACTCACGAGGAATTGTCTCAGGCAATTTTGAATGCGCATAAGCGCGGAGTTGATGTAAAACTAATAGTTGATGCAACAAATTCAAAAATTTCCCGTTCAAAAGTTAACTATTTAAGAAATTCAAATATCCCTGTTAAGGTGGAAAATTATGCAGGAAAAATGCATACCAAAGCCATTATTATAGATGATGAATATTTGATAACGGGTTCAATGAATTTGTCAAAAAGCGGTGAAAATAAAAACGATGAAAATTGTATAATTTTTCATAATCAAAAACTTGCGAAATTTTTCAAAGGATATTTTGAATACATTTGGTCAAAAATCCCCGATAAATACCTGACTCGTCATTTGAAGGCTGAAAGTAAAGAATCAATAGGTTCTTGCTATGACGGAGTTGACAACGATTTTGACGGATATGTTGATAGTTTCGACAAAGCTTGTAAATAAATTTTTGACACAGTAAAAGTTTTGTGTAATAATTTGTCGGTTGCAAATTTTTGTAAATATTTCTTAAAAACATGGCAAAAAAAATTTTGATGATTTTTTAAAAGGATGTATTTGCAAATCGGAGAAAATATGTTATCAGTAGGGCCCAAAATAAATAGTATACAAAATTATAATAAATCATTTACCGCAAATTACAATGGGGTTGAATGGAATCCGCAATCTCAACAAGACAGTTATGATTTTAGTGCCGAAAAAGACTTTTGGAACGAGCAAAAAGAAGTTTTTGACCAATTAACTGATGAAAAGAATATTCCTTCTCCTATCCGTAAAGTTATGAAGGTATTTTCCGTTTTGGTATCCGGAGTATTAGGTGCAATGGCTATGGGTTGGGCTTCCAGACGTTCAATTGATACTATAAAAAAAATGAGCAACCACGGGAAAATTAAGAATTTTAGAATTAAAACTGCAGATAAATTCAAAAAATATTTTAACAAAATTAAAACCGGCAAATTGGCTCAAAAAATTAAAGCTTCTGATTTTGCAAAGAGTGAATTTGTAAGTAAATCAAAAGAAATTGCATCAAAAATCAAAACTAAATTTAATACGTTAAAATCCAAAATAAACGGCGAAAAAGCAGAAAATATTGCGGTAAATACTTTTGGGGTATCAGGTGGTGTTACAAGCGGTTATGCGGCTTTAAATCAAGTAAAAGCTGAGGAGGAATAGGAGTTGCTAAAGGTTACGGGCATAAATTCCAATAATATTCCTTTAAGCTTTGATTCACAATCTTCTGATGATGAGAAAAAGCATGTAACTTCAGGTCAGGTTGCAACAGCAACCGGTGCAACTGCGGCAGGAGTCGGTGTTGTTAAGCAAAATTCTTATAAGATAATAAAATCTTATACTTCAAAAACAGCTAATGCGCTAAAGCAAACCAATCAAACTGCCAAGCAGGTAAATACTGCTTTTGCAGGTTTAAGAGTTAATGCGGTTAAAATTAAAAACCAAATTTTAAGTTTGGGACAAAAATTTAAAAATTCAAAAATTCTAAAACCGTTATTTAATAATAAAGCATTTAAATTTGTTGCCTCAGGGATTGGCAGCCTTATGGCAATTTTAATTTTTATATCTGGAATAGGCGATATTATAAATACAGCAACAGGTTCTGTACAAAGAATTAATGAGCCTGAGCCAAGAAGACGTCATAAGGTTTACGGCTAGATTTTCAGATAGTTTACAAAATTGATCTCATCTTCTTTTGTCATATACGGATTTTTAAATTTTACCTCCTGAAGTTTTTCAAAAATTTTGCTGAAATCTTTTGACGGCAAAAAACCTAAATCTATCAAATCTTGTCCCGTGATTTGAGATTTTATATTTTTCAAATCATTAAGATATCTTAGAGCTATTGGTTTATTTTTCAGCATTCCGTACAAAATTGCCGTTTCAGTTGAACAATTTTTAAACGCATTGAAAATTTCCATATCCGAATTGAAATTTTCATATGCTTTTAATTCGTTTAAATCATTAATAGATTTTTTTTCAAATTTTGTAAGCGGTAATATTTCAATATTATCGATAAGTCCCGAAAATATAAGCGGATTATCGCTTTTTTCAATTAATCCGTTATCAAAATTAATACTTGATAAGTCAGGTTTTTTATCTGTAATCAATTTAAAAATATTTTCGTTTGTAAAAATTTTAAAAGCTTCCGCTTTGGAAATAACGGTCTTTCCTTTGTATCCAAAAAGCTCGTAAAGTTCTTTTTTTATGCGTTTATAAGACATATCCCTATTTGGGTTTTTTAAATATTTATCTTGTAAATCAAAAGTTTTCTCATCCGGTTCAAACCCAAATCTCATACGGAATTTAAGCATTCTGATAATTCTTGTCGGATCATCAATAAAGCTATAATCGTGTAAAACTCTTAATTTTTTTATTTTTATATCTTTAAGTCCGCCTGTAAAATCGATAATTTCACCTGTTTTTACGGATTTATAAAGTGAATTAACCGTGAAATCACGCCTTTTAACATCCTCTGATAAAGAGCATCCTATATTTGATACAACAGGCAAATGCCCTTTTTGCGGATAAGTTTCGCATCTTGTTGAAGCTATGTCAACGGGAAACCTGTTATAGTCAATTCTTACCGTTCCGAAGGGTTCATTAATTTGTGTGATGTTGAACCCTTCATTTTTTGCCCATTCAATGGCATTACCTTCGTAGATTAAATCCGCATCAGGACTTTTTGTACCAAGTATTTCATCTCGGACAAATCCGCCTACATAGTACAATTTTCCCGAATTATCATTTATTCTGACGATTTTCATATTGCATATTTTAGCATAAAATTGTATAATAGATTAAATCCACGGGAAAATAAGGAAAATTATGTTACAAGAAGCATCAAAAGCGATTAATTCAGCATTTAATAATAGTTTTATAAAGAAACTTTCACAATATCTTCATGATTGTGTACGTGAGGAGGTTAAAAGTTCAACCTTCCGCAATCTTAAAGGTGATAAGGATAACAAATGGATATTCTTAAAAGACCGCGGGGAGGAGGAATTGTTTACGAAAGGTTTAGAGTACCTTCCTCTTGACGGTAGTGACAGCAAATTAACCGAATTGATGATTCAATCTGAAATGAGTCAGAAGGATAAATACCTTATTTACGGTTATTTATTTCTTGTGGGAAAAAGTGCTAAAAAGCGGCAGAATGAATTTTTGACACCGCTTTTATATATTCCTTGTCATCTTGAAAGAAACGGTGTAAACATTAATTGTATTCCTCAAGATGAAATGCTTTCTTTAAATACAGGTGCGCTTACGGCATTGATGAGAAAAAATGATGATGACGATGAGGTTGAGCAACTTATTGAAGGATTGCTTGATGTTGTACCTGATTTGCCGATTACTCAGGAAAAATTAGATATCTTTTTAACCACCTTAAAATCCGTAATCCCTGAATTGGATGTAAATCTGGATCATTCAGATGATGTTGATGAAGATAACATCGAAAAAATTACGGAAAAAGAACTTACAAAGGAGTTTTATTCAAAGAAGATTAATGGTGATAATCTTGATGAAATTCTTGAAGAAGATGATGAAGATGATGAAAAGGAAAAAATAATTAAAAAACCCGAAAAAATCAGGTTAACAAGTCAGTATGCAATAATTCTAACCAAACGTCCTTCCGTAACGGCGGGTGTTTTGCATGAATTAACTCAAATAGCAGAAAAGCCGAGCGGGATATACAGAGAAACTGCGCTGAATATTATTAACGAAGAATTTCAGCATTCTAAAGATAAATCGGTTATTATACCCGATATGAAAGAAATTACGGATTTCTATCCCGTAACACCTTTATCTTTGAGCGACAGTCAGGAAAAAGTAATAAAATATATTGATAATAATAAATTTATTGCGGTACAAGGCCCTCCGGGGACAGGTAAATCTCAAACTATTGTAAATCTTGTTGCACACTTGATTGCCAATGGGAAAACGGTTCTTGTAGCTTCACGTATGGATAAAGCGGTTGATGTTGTTGCGGACAGATTAAATGAACTCGGTGCTCCGTTTTTGGCTTTAAGAGCAGGCAGACTTAATTACCAAAAGCAATTGAGTTATGAACTTCAGGATTTGTTATCGGGAAAGGTTGACATTGATACAAATTTTGAGGACAGTTTGTTTGTTGATGTAAAAGATATGAAGTCGCATCTTGACGAATTGCAAAATCTTGAAAATAAGTTCGAGAGCATAATTAATCTTGAAAGTAAATGGCACGATTGTGATTTGCAATTAAAAGAATACAATTCTGTGAACGGGCAGATGCAATTTATTAAATCAAATCTTACGCAATTTGAGATTGATACAATTTCAACGATTATAAAAACTTTGGAAGCAAATATTGAAAAAAGCGGATTTTTGGCAAATATTGCAAATTTTGCAAGCTTAAATCATCTGAAAAAAATATTGAAAACTAAGGATTTTAACGTAAACTTTGAGAATTTATCAAGGTTAAGAGTTGAATTAGAAGGTGCGCAGTTAATCTATAATTTAAGAAAAACAGAAGCCGAAATTCAAAAAATCGGTAATCTTCACGTTATATCAGGGCAAATAAGAGAAATGAAAAAACGGCAGAAAACGCTTGCCGTAAATATTTTGAAAAGTAAGCGCCGTGAAGCGATAAAAGAGCTTTTGAGAGATCAGGTTAAGCGTAACCGATTAAAAATTCATGCCAAATCGCTTGTTGAAAGAAGACAAAATATTCAAAACAGAATTCTTGAGCAAGAGGATTTTAAGCCGTTATTGGAGGCTTTTCCTTGTTGGTGTACGACAACTTACGCAATATCCGGTTCAATGCCTTTGAAACCGGGGATGTTTGATGTCGCAATTATTGATGAGGCTTCGCAGTGTGATATTGCAAGTTGTTTTCCTATTCTATACCGCGCAAAACGTGCTGTTATAGTTGGTGATGACAAACAGCTTCCTCATCTTTCGTTTTTAGAAAAGGCTAAAGAGCAATCTTTTCTTTCGAAATACGGTATTCCTGATAAATATCAGTTGATGTGGAGATTTCGTTCAAATTCAATGTTTGACCTTGCGGATTATTACTCTATGAATTCTGTTATGCTTGATGAGCATTTCAGAAGCGTTCCCGCAATTATTAATTTTTCTAATGAAGAATTTTATGGCGGAAGAATACGTGTTATGAAGCAGGATTTTTCTCTTGACAGGGCAATAGAGATAGTTGAAGTGCCTGACGGAAAGGTTGATTTTGATGCAACAAGAAACCTCCCCGAGATAGAAGCTTTGGTCAAGAAATTGTATGATATTGTGGTTGAAGATGAACGAAAAAATCCTGACAATCCGACTTCTATCGGTGTAATTTCACCGTTTAGGGCTGAAGTTGAACAGTTGAAGATTTCTATATCTAAAGTTTTATCTGATCATATGATAAGAAAACATCAGATAGAGGTCGGTACAGCTCATACTTTTCAGGGTGATGAAAGGGATATAATTTTGATGTCATGGGCATTTGCGGATAACAGTTTCCCGCAGAGCATAATGTTTTTGCAAAAACCTAATCTGTTTAACGTTGCAATAACCCGTGCAAGACATAAGATGATAAATTTTGTTTCTCGCAATCCTAAAACTCTACCTGAGGGGCTTTTCAGAAATTACATTAATTATATTTACGAATACCAAAATAAACTGGAAGCTTTAAAAAATAACGAAATTGATGAAAATATTTATAAAAATTCGCTTGAACGAGATATAGCTTCATCAATACGTGCGCTCGGGCATGATGTGAAAGCAGGATGGGAAATTTCAGGTTTGAGTGCCGATCTTGTTGTGGATGAAAAATTTATAGTAGAAATTGACGGTGTTGAAGATAATGTTAAATCAAAGGTTTCTAATATGAAAAAACAGGCAATCTTTGAACGTTCAGGCTTTGAGGTAAAACGAATAACCTACAGAGAATGGCAATATTCATCGAAGGTTTGTTTAGACAGATTGTTTATATAATAACAAAAGAGGCTCGATTAATTAAAATCAAGTCTCTTTCATTTATAGTTATTGATTAAGCATAAAATTAAACAGCTACCTTCATGGTGTTAGCGATAATTTCGTTAAAGCTTTCCGATTTTAGTGAAGCACCACCAACAAGAGCACCGTCAATATCTGATTTAGACATTTGTTCTTCGATGGTTGAAGGTTTAACTGAACCGCCGTAAAGAATTCTGATAGAATCAGCTGCAGATTGACCTGCGACTTCAGCAACAACGCTTCTAATCATTTTGATTACGCGATTAGCTTCATCTGAATCGCAAGTTTTGCCTGTACCTATTGCCCAAATTGGTTCATAAGCAATAACTGATTTTGAAATATCTTCAGATGAAATTCCGTCTAGTGCTTTTTTGATTTGAGAAGCGATGTGAGAATCAGTAACGCCTGCTTCTCTTTGTTCAAGAGTTTCACCACAGCAGATAATCGGAATAAGTCCGCCTGCCAAAATGGCTTTTGCTTTTTTGTTAATCATTTCATCTGTTTCAGAAAAATATTGTCTGCGTTCGCTATGGCCGATTATACAATATGAACAGCCTGCATCTTTAAGCATTTCTACGGAAATTTCGCCTGTGTATGCTCCTGAACTTTCCCAGTGGCAATTTTGACCTGAGATAGAAATTTTATTTCCGCCGCAGCCGCAAGTGCATCCTACAGCACTAACTTCTGAAAGTGATGTAAATACAGGTGCGATAACAACCGTAGGAAGTTGTTGTGCTGTATAATTATCACAAAAACTTTTTACACCTTCAAAAACTTCTTTTGCTTGAGATTTCAAAAGGTTCATTTTCCAGTTACCTGCAATAATAGGTTTTCTTGACATAATTTTTTCTCCTTATTTTGTGTCATTTAACAAAATCATTATAATTTGGTAAAAAAGTAATGTAAAGTGCCAAACTGCCTTTTAAAGCTTAAAAAATTTTGAAAGTCTTAATTTTAATTAACAAAGGGTTTACAATTTTATCGTAATAAATTAATATAATGTTATGCAGTATTGCTTATGAAAAAGAACGGGAATCCTCGTTCTTTTTTTCACTAATATGGCAGATAATATATAGGGGCAAACGTGAAGCAAGAAATTAACAGACACGAAGTGATTGAACAAATTACGCCGATTATTGAAAATACGGCGATGAGATTTGGTTATGTGCCGATTGAAATTGAATTTGTAAAAGAAAATCACCGTTGGTTTTTGAGAATATTTTTATATTCGAAAGAAAAAGATGTTACACTTGACGATTGTGAAAAAGTTACCAGAAGTCTTGAGGGATTTTTGGATGAACTTATTCCCGTAAAATATTATTTAGAGGTTTCTTCTCCGGGGTTGGAGAGAAAATTCAAATCTGACAAAGAGTTTTTAATTTTTAAAGGCAGAAGGGTTAGTATAAAACTTAAAAATCCGATAGAGGGTGAAACCGAAAAAATCTTTAAAGGAGAAATTTTAGACTGGGATGATAATGCCGGACTAACATTTTTCCGATTTGATGACGGAATTGAATTACAGATTCCGAAAGACAATATTCAATCAGCAAAATTGTATATTGATTAAAGTCTTAACGACTTCAGTAAAACGCCATTTATAGGCAGAAAGGTATAAAAATGATAAAAATAGGAACAGCATTATTTGAAGCTTGTGAGGAATTGGAAAGAGACAGAGGAATTCCGAAAGAAGTTGTAATAGCATCATTGAGAGATGCGATGGTTATGGCTTATAAAAAACATATGCATATAAAAGAAGCTGATAATATCAGCGCAATTATGGATGAACAAGCGGGTGAAATCGGCGTATTCAGAACCAAACAAGTCGTTGATACCGTAGAAGATGAAGATAATGAAATTTCTATCGGTCAGGCAATGGAAATTGCAGACGGTGTAGAAGTTGGTGATGAATTACAGGTAGAAGTTACACCCGAACAATTCGGACGTATTGCGGCTCAAGCTGCCAAACAAATTATTACCCAAAGAATTAAAGAAGCCGAAAGGAATATGGTGCTCAATGAATTTTTGGAAAAGAAAGGAACACTTACAACAGGTATAATCCAAAGAGTTGAACGCGGAAACGTTATTGTAAATATCGGAAAAACCGATGCAATCATGCCTCCGAAGGAGCAAATTCCGGGTGAATATTACAAACCGGGTAACAGGATAAGAGTATTTGTACTTAATGTAAAAGAAACACCAAGATTACCTCAAGTAATTGTTTCTCACGCTCATGCCGAAATTGTAAGAGAACTTTTTGAATTGGAAGTGCCTGAAATTGAGGACGGAATTGTTGAAATCAAATCAATTTCCCGTGATGCAGGCCACAGAACAAAGATTGCCGTATGGTCAAACGATCCTGAGGTAGATTCGGTTGGTGCTTGTATCGGACCTAGAGGAAGCAGAATTCAAACTATCGTTAATGAATTAAAGAATGAAAAAATTGATATCGTAAGATATTCTGAAGATCCGGTTGAATACATTGTAAATGCACTTTCACCTGCAAGAGTCGTATCAGTTGATATTATGGCAGATGATGAATTTTCGAAAGAAGCAATGGTAGTAGTTCCGGACGACCAGCTATCACTTGCAATCGGCCGTGTAGGTCAAAATGTAAAACTTGCGCACAAATTGACAGGTTGGAAAATAGATATAAAATCTGTTTCTCAAATGGAAAAAGCGGAAGCTGAAAATATTGAAAATTACGCAGATGATGAGGAAGTTCAATCAGAAGTTGATGAAATTGATACTAACGATGAACTTTCACAAGAAATTGAAGAAGAAATGAATCAACAGGCTCTTGATGAAGAAGATATTGAACAAGAACCGGTTGAGGAAGAAGCTTCTGAAGAAGAAATTGAAGAGTAACTACCAGATAATGGTGAAACCAAAACAGCGGGAGTTTTTTAGGGAACTTCCGCATTTTCTTATGCAAAACCCCTGCGTGGAAAATCCCATCCGCAGAGGTTTTTATTTTTTGTCAGTTTAGTAAAACCTGTAAGCTAATTATCTGCGCCTACACAAAGTGCAATCCAATTAGTTGAACTTAAATCAGTAATATTCATTCTTCCTGTATTTCCTGTTAAATTGTTATATCCATCTACACCACCGCCATTTCCAAAATACGATTGTGAAATGAAAAACTCCTTTCCATATTTTGCTGCAATTTTTGCAAAATAGTCTTTTCCTAATGAATTAACAAACCGATAAAGTTCATCTCTTGTTGCCAGATGCATTTCAAGCTCATTACAATTTAAAGCAACACCTATGAACATATTTGAACTATTTCCGACATCAGAACTTCCGTAAAAATTCCCAAAAGCCCTACATTTTTGAGCATTTTCTGTCTTTGTACAATCTACACCTTCGGTTGGTACTATAAACGCATAGCAAGAACCATCAACACATTTTTTAGGCGCAGAGCCTATTCCGCCTGCGTTTACAAGTCGTATATCCGAACCTTTTTCATTCGGACTTCCGTTTGAATTTA
>ERZ842401.3472-NODE-3472-length-19562-cov-3.582970_pt1 | contig 19562 bp, 29 predicted proteins | sample MGYA00521270_ERZ842401 | MGnify/ENA primary metagenome ERZ842401 (study PRJEB31892, sample SAMEA3878208) | bioreactor metagenome | biome: Moose rumen | place: Sweden | collected 2011-10 | study: EMG produced TPA metagenomics assembly of the PRJEB12797 data set... | reverse complement strand
TACGAGATGTAGCCGTGACTGGAGTTCAGACGTGTGCTCTTCCGATCTTCTGAAGGACAGGGATGCCTTCCAAGAGACCTTGGAAGGACTTCTTTCCGCCGGAAAGGTCTACAGGCTCGCCAACACCGATGCCTACCGCCACAGCGACAGGAGGCATGACTGATGACCTCCCAGATGGACCAGCCTAAGACCTTCGTGAAACGGTGTGCCGTCTGCGGGACGGAGGGGAGGGTGGAGATCAATCTGCACCACCCCGTATACGTACCCAACACCATGACGCACATAGGCAAGGCATTCCTCCGCAAAGGATGGACCGTATACTCCGACGGCAACACATTCATGGTCGTCTGCCCCGTATGTGCCGAGAGCAAGCTCAAAGAGGGCATGGGGGCACCCGAATGACCATTCCCTTCAGGGACAAGGTATTCGAGGCCATGGGATCGGAGACACTGTCCGCAAGGGATATCGTCAATGCCATGTACCCAGATGCTTTGAACTGCGATTCTGACCGCTTTAAGCATTCCGTGGACAAGGCTCTCCAATACCTCTGCAAATGGGATCTCGTGGAGTTCGTGGGATACCGCGACAACCCACCCCATCAGCCCATCAAACTGTGGAGGCGGAAGGAGTGAAGATCGCGAACGGCAAGGTCAGATTCTCGATGCTATGCAGCGGATGTCTCCAATCGGAGTACTTCACCGTGGATGCACCCGGCAACAACGACATCGCAAAGGCATTGGCAAAGGTGGAGGAACAGGCGGTATCGACCGGATGGAGGGTGATCAGATACTACCCTTACATCCGCCACTACTGTCCCCGTTGCCGTGAGGCTGCAAGCGACTATGTCATGAAGATGGAGAAGATGAAGATGCGGAGGACAATGGGGGGTTAATAGTAAGATATGAACATATTGTGTATGTGGGCAGTGAATATGGTTCGCATCGATCCATAAAACTCTTTTCAACTAAACGTGAACAACTGATACTGAGGTGTATCAAATGTATGACTCTAACGAAATCTTAAATGACACGGGCGGACTGATACAGAACATCACAATCTATGTGAGAGACTACATAGGTGGGGACGGGCCATCCGCAGAAGAACAGGAAAGAATCCTTCTCGATTATGCATCGAGAATGGAGAATGCGCGTATAAGAAATGTCTACAGGGATAAGGAAGAATCCGATGATGCTCTCTGTGAGATGATAGGACATCTGTTCCTGTCCGTCGAAGACAATACTCAATTCAACAACAAGCTTCTTATATACAACACGGACAGATTTTCTGACAAACTCAATGTAATCAACAGTACGGTGAATACCCTCAATGATTTTGGAGTTGAGATACTCACCATGGATCCCAAGTCACACTATCCTGCTGAGAAACGCAGCTATTCCTTCAAAACATCAAAGTTCCGTAAGTTGTGCGACGATGTTGTAGCATATACTCGTACCGATGACCGTGAACCAGAGTGGAAATGCAAGGAGGTACAAGATGCAAGGATTCTTGTCTGGGCGCAGAAATACGGACACAACATCGTAAGGACATTCCATGACATTGATCACGGGAAAGGGTTCGACCGCAAGGGTCTGCAGGCACTATACGGGTTCCTAATAATGAACAGAGGTGTCAGCAAGGTCGTCGTACCCTACGTCAACACTCTTCAAGAAGATGCTTTTAACATGGCCTCGAAGTATCTTGCCGATATCGGTGTATCCCTCTGTTCAACCGACTTGAACAATATAGATTTCACTCACAATCCCGAATCCATCGCATTCCACAATCAGATGACGATATTCTACGAACTTAAAAGGAAAGCTGAATCTTGGGATCAGCGTATGTTCGAATTAATCAAAGGCTGATATTTATGGAAGACAACACACAGGAATTGATAGACACAGAGAATGAGCAACAGAATGACGATGTCCAAGAGATCGTCCAGATGACCTATGCGATAGCATATGCAAGAGTATCCACGGATGATAAGGGGCAGAACCCCGAATCACAGTTGATGGCTATACGCAAGTGGGCAAAGAAGAACTCTGTCGTGATATTGAAGGAGTTCAAGGACGAGTCCACAGGTCAGAATGATGACAGACCAGGGTTGGATCAAGCATATGGATACATCATGAGGAATCACCGTAATGATAAGAAGCACTTGATCACGATGTTCATAGTCCTCGATTCAGACAGGTTGTCCAGGAACATGAGGGACACCAACAAGCTCATCGAAGAACTGACAGAGATGAGTGTCAAACTGAAATACGTAGCGGCAGAGAACATCGATCCGTCCACCCCTGATGGGATGTTAATGAACACGTTCAAAGCACACACAGCAGAGGGGTATGTTTCTGGTCACGGGCAAAAAGTAAAGGCGGGACTCATGAGAGCCCGGGCGGAAGGGAAACACATAGGGAGACCTCTCAGCCGTGTCGATAAGTTCGATATAGACCTCCTTTTGGCCTATGCCGATATGGGATACTCTCTGAGGGACGTCGCGTCCGTACACAGCGTTTCTAGGCTCACTGTGACCCGTCGTTTGAAGGATGAGGATAAGCTCGACGAGTTCAAGAATCGCTACGCACAGGCTCTTGCACAGGGAAAAGTAGGTCCCGCATTGAAATCCAAAAAATACAAGCCTAAGAAGGAGAAACCGACCGAGAACGAGCGGGATGGGGATCCCCCCCCCCCCGTTCCCATATCTCCGAACGTTTACCATCGACTGCCATCTATCCAGATGACAGTTTTTGGGGGTTCACGCAAGTTTGGATGATGTATCCGACAACTTTCCATTACACGCATCATCCTATCACGGGACTCCCATAAACCCCCTTACACACACTATGATCCTTTTTTTGAAAGATTCCCATTGTCAATGTAAAACATCGAATATCGCGCATAATATGCATACTATAGTACGCCATAATGACTACTTTTGTAAGAACGGTTATATTTTAGGAAAGTCCATATTGTCATCGGAGTGAAATCAATGCCCACAGATGGAAAATTAAGAATCTCGATAAAGTATGAAGACATCGACCTTGCAGTGAAAATCTCGAAAGACAAATCACCTGATGTCTATGCAAAGGTCATGGCGGTCATCAAACCGACAGAAACCGAAATCGAGGAAACCAACGAATACACCGAAAACTAAGCATCTCATCAATCTGAAAAACCTCTTATTCATATATCTCCGCAGTAAAACTACTTACAATCCCCTAAAAGGAACGGGAAAACCCGTTCCTACTTCTTTTATTATAATATCTATAGAGAGTGATCATGCATGAAACCGTTAGGAACCAATGATGTGCATTATATCTACAACGGCGATCCGTTCGATATCAAGCAACTCAATGAGTTCGTAAAAAGGAAGATAGGTACACGTTGCTGCGTAACATCCGTTCCCGATAATTTTGACGGAAGGATAGGATGCGGTATATTACGGGAAGAAGTTGAAATGAGCGAGACCGGGGAATTACCGAAAATCATCTTCAAGGTCTATGATGATGTTTTCTTCGCAGACTACGAACAAGGAAGATTCGGCATCTACCTAGGATTCCCCGATAAGAGCAAGATTGAGGAACTGTTCGAAAATTCTGTTAGTTCTCTGCAACTCTAATCACTTCAAAATCCAATTCTCCCAATTCTCCACATATCCCCAATATCGTATCGGACACGTTACTCTCCCGATTTTCATACATCATTCTGATTCTAACGAAATTGCGACTTCTAAAATCTTCATTTTCACAAGTTTCGTATGATTTGTCCCGATTCCTCAAAATCACATTTTCAAAAATCTGTCATTTTCTAAGATTTCTAAGAAATCACGTTTTTTGCACACTTTTTTGATGGTACACTTATTAGCGGTACACTAAACACCGATTTTACCCCGTTTTCCTCGTACAAAACTACCTCCCGCGAAGAACGTTTTTCCTCGTACAAACGATTTCGTTTGAACGGGGAAATAGTTGTTTGTGTCCACCACAAAACAGTATTTTTTGCAATTTTTTGCAAAAACCCCGATTTTAAGCTCTTAATAGGAGATCCATGATTTTCGATGACTCCTCAAATCTTCCAATTTCCACTCATCCGATGACTTTCCCCCATAATCATCCTCATAGCAACCCCTCATTTTAGCAAGAATCAACGATAATCGGCAAAACATACCGATACACCATTTTCCAACAAAATCGATTCCAAGCGATTTCTCGAAGTTTTCTACATCGGAATCTTTCCGAATCCGATTTCCGATGCAAGATCCATTGATAATATTTTGACTTCAATTCGTGTTACTGAAAATCTCCTATCGGTTCTGTTGACAAGTCAACTCGACCAACTTGTTCCGAAAAGGAAATAGTTTAGCAGAATTGAACTATCATAAATTTTGCAACGGTTCAATCGAATTGACCTTTCCGAACACTCAGATCCTATTTTCCCGGTTAGCAAAGTCCTTCGTTCGGATACGAAGGATATTCTCGAACGACTCCTTCGAATCAAAATCGGTTAGTTTTCTATCGTAAGCTTTGTAGATTACTATTGTAAGTCATAGGTAATTTAATATTGACATCTAGACCTCTTTCACAATGAGGTGATTACATTGGTTTCTCGTTCGAAAGCAATAGCGTTAGCAATCGTTGTGTTAGCGGTCTCTTTCTCCGCTTACTACATATACGATCATAACGACGGATTCGGGACCGACACTGATTTCAAGATAGTCGTGTCCGGCTCGATGGACGGGGAACGCCGCACACAATACGAGATAGATACAATCCCATTGGGCAGCCTGATATGGATAAAGAAAGTGCCCACAGATCCTCAAACCGCTTCCGACTTCTACAAGAACATAGCCATCGGCGATGTTCTGACCTTCAGCTACACCCACCCTATCTCCAAGGAATCCATGGTCGTGACCCACAGGGTGATCGACATATTGGAATCCGAGGGAGTGTTCACATACACCCTCAAAGGGGACAGCATTGACGACGACCCCACCAACGGGTCGACCCAGACGGTCACTAGCGCAAGCGGTGACATTATAGGCAAGGTATCGGGAGTATCCCCTTGGTTGGGACAGCTGACGATATTCCTTTCCACCATGGAGGGGAAGATCGCCCTCATAGCGATACCATGTCTCATTCTAGTAGCGGCAGAGGTCAGCAACATCATCAGGAACGTCAGGAAGATCAGAGAGGACTCCGACAGGCAACAGTCGATACCCGACTGCATCCAAGACGGGAGTGATGCAAGATGAACTCATCGGAAGAACGGAGGAACATCAGGATCATCCAGATAGCGATACTTGTAGCGGTGATGGTCATACTGGCAGTACTGCTCCTGTTCCCCCATTGCTACACCATAGAGCACACAGGGGACGGAACGGTAGAACCGGACGAGTGCGTTTCGGTATCCATCCTTGACGGTCTTCTGGGAACCCACAAGGTGATCACAGTCTACCCCGGAACGGGGATGACCGCACAGATCCTCTATGACGGCGACCCCGTCGAGGGTACGTCATACGACCCCAGACCGTTCGTTCTGGATTTCTCCTTGCACTGCATACAGGTACTTTTCACCGAGGCTCCGGAAATAGAGGTCGACATCGAGGTCACAGTCGATGTCGTGTCGTCTCTGGCAACGGCCGGTATAGATGACGAGGGCAATCCTCTGACATTAGGTACATCCGTATCATCCGATACGGATGCACAGCCTTTCAAGGTCGAACCCATCGGAAAGATCAAGCTCCGCATGGGTGACGACCTGACGATCAGCATAACATGTCTTGACAAGGGATGCTGGATCAACTATATCGCCGTGGATGGGAAAGAGGCGGAGATAACCGACCCGACCTACATGGATCTGCTTGTGGAGAATGTCATGACGGACGTATCAGTGGACATCGGTATTCAGAGATACCCCATGATCACCGCTGCGACCGATAACGGAGCGACCATATCCCCTACGGGATACGTTCTCGTTCCCCCCGGAGGGGCTCAGAGCTTCGTCTACGCCCCGAAGGACGGCTATAAGGTATCCACGGTCATCGTGGATGGCCGTGAGGTCACAGCAAGCGGTTCCTATGCTTTCTCCAACGTGAGGGAGGACCACAGCATCCGCATCAGTACTGAGACTGCGGACCACATCATCACGGCGACATCCTCCGAGGGAGGTACATTGACCCCCCTGGGAAGGATCGTCGTCAAGGACGGTCAGTCGCTGACATTCACGATGACTCCCAAGGACGGTTACGGACTTGACGCGTTGAAGGTCGACGGCATCGCCGTAACGGTGTCCGGGAACACGTATACTCTGTCAAACATCAAGGCGGACCACACGGTCTCGGCCACATGGAAACAGGTATCTCCCCCGACACCACCGACCCCTCCCACGCCACCCACACCCACATACTACGATCTGACGGTGGAGCAACCTGCTCACGGACAGATAACGCCTGTATCGGGGAAGGTACGTGAGGGAAGCACGGTGAACGTCAGTGTGACACCCGATGACGGATACTACGTGACCGGAATCTATCTGGATGGCCAGAAAGTGACCGGAACGTCCACCTATTCGTTCAAGATGGATGGGAACCACATAGTCTCTGCCGAACTGAAAGGCGGAACGGTGTCTGTGAAGGTCACGGAGCGCGATGGCGAACCCATAACGCCCGTGGACCTCAGCAGCTACGAGTTCTCGGTCGACCGTATGATACCGGGCGATGCCTCATCCATCGTGATGGACATCGTGAACGGTTCTGGCAAGACCCTTAACGCGTCGCTGAGACTGGACGTCACGACTCTTTCGGAGGAGTTCCAGAAGCAGATAGCGATATCCATCGATCACGACGAGGAGCACCGTTCGGCAACATTGTTCTCTCTGGATGGTCAGGGCCTGTCGTTGGGCGTTCTGGATACGGAGGAACAGGTCAGGCTTACGGTCACGTTCATGACCTTGGCAAGCAACAACCTTGTGATAGGTCAGACTGGTTCGTTCATCCTCACCGTCATAGCCGCAGAGGGATCCGCATGACCCCGATGGGAATTGTATCATCGGCCTTGTGTACGCATCCTCAAACCACCAACCAACACGGAAAGGAGGTCGCATTCCTCCGTTCTGTGGTAAAGATCCAAACACTTTCTCATATCTCTAAGAGGTAAATATAATGAAAAACACACAGAAAGCGATACTGGCGTCCGTCCTTGTACTGGCCCTCTGTCTGAGCGCCGTAGGTGGAGTCACATACTCCTGGTTCACAGACGAGGAGTCCACAGAGGTCAACGTCACAGCAGGACAGATGAAGCTAATCACATCGAACATCACAGGAACAGTCCAGTCGTATGGAGGAAACCCCATCGAATTGGTCAATGGCGTACCCACACATACCGATGTCGGTGGAACAGTGACCCTGGATTACACCGCCGGAACCGATGTAGGGACAATCACTGTGAACGCAGTCAACGGTGTTCCCGGTGACATCATCACACTCAATTTTACGAACACGATCGACAACAACATCAATGTCAACTACTACGTGGAGGACAAGGTCATCGACAACTCCGATGTTCCTCTTGCCACCAACCCGTTCACGATCTTCACGACACACACCGACGGTTCCATCTTGGAACAGACATGGGATTCTGTGTCCATCGTCGCGAACGCACCCAACAACACGTTCGACGAGAAACTGGTCATCCAGTTCAACGAATCCGCCGGAAACCAGTATCAGGGCAGGGCATACAGCATCTCTGTCGACTACAACCTCATTCAGGGCAACATCATACAGGGCGCAGTGTCCAACAAGGCAGTCATGGGGGGAACCGAGTCTGAGTTCACAGTCGCTCTCGCCAATTCAGACGTTACCAGATCCATCGTGGAACTCCCGACCATGACCGAGGACGTCAAGGTCAGCATACAGGCAATCTCCGACGATCCCCTTATCGCTCTGCACAACGGCGACGTCATCCTCGGAGGAATCGACGTCGCATTCACGGATGTTGACGGAAACCCCGTCGAGTTCGATGATATCGCCACTGACAACGCAATCATCAAAATGATCCTCGGCGGAGACTGGACGGATGCAGCCGACAGCCTTGTGCTCTATCACGAGGGCGAGGTCATCGGTAGCGGACTCTACGACATTTCCTTCGACGGAGAGAACACTGTTATCAAAATCACAGCCAACGACTTCTCGCCCTACACAGCGGTAAAGACCGTCGTTCCCGATGGCACCGTTGCAAAGAACCTCACCACTGGGGCATCCTACGAGACCCTTCAGGCAGCAATCGATACCTGCAAGGAGAATGAAGTCATCAAGATGTTCGCAGACGTATCAGTGGATTCTCTGAATGTCGCTGGAAAGACCGCTACCATCGACATGAACGGACACACCCTTGGCGTGTCCAAGACTGGAGGAATCTGGGCATATAACGGCGCATCCGTTGCATTCGCATTCGGGAAGATCATCTCCACGAGCGTGACCGAGAACACGATCCCAATCATCGTTGGAGTAAACGACGCGACATATGGGATGCAGGACTACCTTATCCTTATGGAAGTGGACGTCTCCGCCGATAGGGGAGCACCCATCTTCGTGACACACGGATCCAACGTGTGGATCGACGGCGGTTCCATCAACTCCGAGTTCGGGGCCGGTGTCATTACCAATGGAAGCATCGGCCGTGGAATCTCGTCATTCTATGCAGACGGTGTAGAGTTCAACATCGGAAGGACCCTGATCGACGAGAACTGGAGAGTATCATCCGCCATTCAGATCCAGCAGTCAGGAGATTGGACCATCAATGACTGTACATTCAACGTCTATTCCGGGCCCGCTATGTCCGTAAGGGGCGGAAACGTCACAATCACCGATTGTGAGTACACGCTCATGGATGCAGAGAATCTTGCAGTGGCCTCCGGAAAGATCCAGTACACGGACGTCAACGTGGACGTCAATGCCGACTGTCCGATCGCCGTCTACTACAAGCCCAACGCATACGGATACCCCGGAGACCAGTTGGAGACCACGTTCTCCCTGACCATCGATGGTGATGTCATCGACAGCTCTGAGACGGGAGAGCATCTGGTGACCAACGCCGTCCACTACTTCGGTATCGACGGAACACCGGCCAACACGTCTGTGGTCGCCTGAAACCCCATAATCCCCCGATCCCGGGCAACGGGACGGGGGATAACCCCAATCAAGAAGATGATATCAATGAAAGCAGAATACAAAGCAATCTTGGCATCCGTTCTGGTCGTTGCGCTATGCCTTACGGCCGTAAGCGGTGTCACATACTCCTGGTTCTCCGACACGGAGACAGGGGAGATCAAGGTCACTTCTGCCGTCATCGACATCGACGGCATGTTCTCCGACCCCACGATCTCACTCACGAACAGTCCTTCGACAGAATACACCCCCGAAACCTACGGGACCGCAGCAACTGTCGACGATGACGAGCTGAACATCTCATATCTCCAAGCCAACAGGACGATAACGTCCGATTACACGATAACGAACAAATCCACAGTCAACTCGCTGTACAGGCTCTATATCTCCGTACCCGAAGTGAGCGACAGCCTTCTGAACAGCGCCATCAAGTTCTACGTCTCCGGTTCAATCAACGGACATACCCTTGACGGAACCACGCCCATCACATTCAACAACCACCTCGGATACGCATTCGGGGACGCCACCAGCGGAATCGTTCTGCCTAAGAATACCGCCACAGGCGGATTCGACCGGTATGATCTGTCTGTGAAGGTAGTGACCAACGAAGGACTCATACAGAGCAGCCTGCCTAGTGCATTCACGATCAGCATGGTCTCTGAGGCATATCAGGTGGACTACCAGTACACCGAACCCGTCTTCATGACCGTGAGTACCAACAAGAATACGGCAGTGGTATCAGGAACCACAGCGACCACATTCTCGGCCAACACCGTCCCGACGGCATCAAGTGCATCTTCGACCTTGGATCCCCTCGGAGCGGTCAGCGTGACATTCCCTGAGAATGCCATGAGATCCATCGATGAAGCGGCGACAGGTGTCGTCACGCTCGATGTGGACGTCACAGATGCCGTCAGCTCGGTCTCCTCAGCAACGCTGGAACTCAGTCTGACGGATTCCGGTACAGGACCCATCACATCATTCGGCGGAGAGACCGTCACAGTGACCGTGGTCGTACCATTCACAGGACCTCTGGACATCACATACAACGGAACGCTTGAAGAACAGCCCGATATCCTCAGCATCGTGGACAACGGCGATGGAACATCCACGGTAACATTCCAGACCACCCACTTCTCCGGATTCGATGTCATCGAACTGGATATGATGGAGGCAAGGAACACATCCAATGCACAGTACTCCAAGACTCTTGTGGACGCAGTCACCAATGCGACTGCCGATCAGTCTGTCGTCCTTCTGAAGGATGTCACCATGGCAGAGAACACCAGCCTGACGATTGACAAGGCTCTGACCATCGACCTCGCCGGATACACACTGAAGAACCACTCTGGTACAGATGTATCGTATCAGAACGTCATATCCATCGCAAGCGACGGTGTGACCATCAAGAATGGATCCATCGAGCAGGTAGGTTGTAGGACAGATGGCACCGTATCAACAGCAGTTGCCGTCATCGCCGTCAGCGGACAGTCCTCCAATATCACACTGAACCTTACCGATCTTGACCTGAAAGGGATCAAGGACAAATACAGGGCCGCAACAGTATGCATCTACAACAACACGGGGAACATAACCCTCAACATGAAAGATTGTGTTGCAGAATCCATGTACGATGTCAACATAAGAGAAGAAGGCACAGGTAAGATAACTGCCAGCTTCGATGGATGTGACCTCAAGGGATGGGATGCTGTACAGCTCCGCCACCCGGGTAACTATACCTTCAAAGACTGTACCCTGACCGGAATAAGCACATTCAAGGGAACATCTAATGATTTCGCGGTTGTCAACATCACCAACGGACCCGATAAAGCTCACGGTGAATGGAAAATCGATATGTACAACACAGTCATCACAGCCATCCATGAGAACGGAAATACATCATTCGAGCTTCTCTTCTCCCTCCAGTATTGGGGAGTGGGAGACAGCTGGCAGGATAAGATCAAGATCGATCTCGATTCCGACTGTAAGATGTATTACAGCGGTGACGACGGTGCAACATTCAAAGAAGTCACCAAAGGCATGTTCAAGGAGAATTTGGTCCTCAGTACTGATACGGATAACTGGAAGGGCAAGAGCTTTGATGATTACAAAGAGATTGAAAATTCGTTGGCCTACCTCAATCATTATGTGCTCTACGATACAGATCTCAACACCCACATGGCCGGAGATGATGCCGACATCATCATCAAATGGGGCGGCGAGAAAGTTTCCTTCGAGAATCTTCCGACCACAGCATGAGGCAACAATAACCAATCAAGGGGCTTCGGCCCCTCAAACCCCTTTCCCGACCCCCGAATCCGCTTTTTTGATTAATCCCTATATACCTCCGAGGGGCAATCACACCCTCATGCAGACCGATGGCATGATCCCACTCCTACATAGGACAGCAATTAACACACTGTCCGACATGCTGGATGCGGAATATGTCATGTTCACCCGCCACAGGGGAGTGTTCTCTAGACGCTCCGTCGGTCTGTTCATCGGATCCCTCCTGGGGACCATCGTACTGCTGTTCCTTTCGATGGCATCCCCAGCGATACAGACCGCCGAATCGTTCACCGTGGACACTTCCCAGATAGACTTCGATACGTCCGGCTACATCACGGAGAAACGCTATACAGAGTTCGACGACGGCTACGACCTCGATCCCGTCCACACATACACATGGAAGTACTCATCTGACATGTTCTCATCCCCCATCCTGATGTATTCCGGCTACAGGGACACCGAGATAACCATGACCATCGAGTACCCCGTCGAATGGTACAAGGGATATCGTGCGATACAGTTCTGGGTCTCCAAGTGGTTCGACGATGTGGACGAACTTATCACAGTGGACGACCCATACCTCATGGCCATAGCCGACAGGTTCATGGAGATAACCAAGGACATGGACAGCTACCACAGGGCGGATTTCGTCCTCAAGTTCGTACAGAGCATCCCATACGAGGAGGACTCCTACAAGTACCGTTACAGTGACTACTGGAAATTCCCCGCCGAGACCCTTTGGGACAACAGCGGCGACTGTGAGGACAAGGCGTTCCTGTTCATAACGCTCATAAGGATAATGGGATACGATGCAATCCCGTTGTTCGTGGAGATCGAGACACCGTTCTCCCACGAGTACCACGTTGCGGCCGGAATCGTCATGGACGATACATTCGGCTACGCCTACGAGGTCGACGGCAAGGAGTACATCTACTGCGAATGCACCACCAAGTACGGCAGCTACCCCATAGGCATTAAGCCGTTCTTCTATTATGTGCACGAATGGAACAAGAACTCGCTCCTGAAAGGATATCTCCGCATCTGAGTTATCCGATCCCAGGGAACCATCCCCACAGACCCCCAAAAACCCCCTCAGAACCGAAAAGGAACGTTCAGACGTATCCGAACACTACTGACTTGTCAAAAGCCCTTAGAACGGACAGACAGTATATCTGTCAATTTATGATTGAAATAAAAAAAAGTTTCAAGGGATGAACCCTTAGAATAAATCGGCGTGAGTTCCAAGTCTGATTGCGGTCAGAATCAGTTCATCATGATTGTATGAGTACATCAAAAGCCATCCTCCGCTAAGATGACATTCCATATATGCACTATATTTTCCATGAAGTTCATGATTAAGGTATTCCCTTGGCAGTTTCTTGCCGTTCATAAGCAGATCTAGCACATATTGTAGGTCAGAAGCATCAAAATTTCCACTCTTTTGAGCTCTCTTCAAATCGGTTTTAAATTTACTTGTGTATCTTAGACTGTAAATCATTCTTCCCCCAGAATGTCTTTGAACATATCTTCTACGGAGTTGAAGGTCTTGAACTCGACTTTTCCAGAGTCCATATCTTCCACCTCCTTGAAGGCCAAGATCGTTTCTGCATTGGGGGTGGACGCATCATCTGATTTTGATATATCCATATTGCAATCATCCTCTCATGTCTATTTAAAGTAATTCTTCGGTTGTATAGGATTGACGGCAGTCGGCATGAGAACCGACCGCCTATGACCGCCCCTCCGACGGACTTGATTGGATGATGAAGGATGCATAGATATAACAACTGCACCCGTCGGAGGACTGATCAGTGTTATGTTGTGCTCATACTTCCATAGGAAGTATCTCAGTAATCGTCATCATCCTCCATGCGGATGTCCGTGTAGTCAATGAACCCATCGGAGACCTCCAATATCGTGTACGGCATGCCGTATGTGTTGCAACTGGTATGGATGACCGTATCGTCGTCCCAATCCTCTATCTGTTCCAATATGGATTCCGCGATGGAACGGAGCTGCGATACATTCATTCAGGCCACCTCATCGTGATCATCGATGTATGCCAAGCAATCGTCGAGCGTTCCGAACTTACCGACTGCGGTGTACATCTCTGCCTCGTCCGAGGATCTGGTCATGGCGAGGAACAGTTCCTTGCCACTGGCCATCTTGAGTTTCAAGATGAAGAACGAGTTGACGGGTATGAGCATGCTTATTCCCTTGACCAACACATAATCATCGGACGCATAGGTCGCACCATTTGCGAGCTGGCAGTAGATATCCCCGTACCTATCGCTCTCCGATCCCTCGCAGGCGATCATACCCTCGAAGTAGAACTTCTCGGCATCGATCTTCTTTCCCCAATACTGATATTTGCCACCGCATCTGACGAGTACGCGGGTCTGCTCTCCGATCATTCAGGTCACCTCCGTGCATGCCGAGATGCTGATATCCGCACCCTCGAAGTAACACCACTCGCACTCGCGGAACTCGTTCCAAACAATATTCCCGATGTGTTCCTTTCCAGTGAATGCGTGACCCTGTGCATCGCAAAGGACGATAGTGATCTCTCCCGTCTCATGGTCCACGAAGGTCACTTTCGCTTTCATGTTGGTCCTACTGCAATCATAGATCTTTCCGGTCTCAAAGTGTGCTCCTTCTCTGTTCATTCCAATCGTTCCTTGTCGGGGTCTCCCCCTTCATGGTATCGCGTTATGTGTTTATCCTATTTAAACACTTACAATTGTCTTACAATTATCTTACAAAAGACCAAACGATTATAACAAAGAAACATACAAAATACTACGATTTGAACTCATGAACGGGTTCAGCAGGATATGAATCGGAAATCTGACGGACGGGTCGGGGTGATTTAGGAATGATAGATGGATAGCATTATTCCGACCCGTCCTAAGAGGTTTCCATGGAAGTTCTACGGAGGGATCCTCGCCGTATGTGGGAACAGGCGATAGCGGTGGATCCCTCTGTAGCGTCATGTTGTGCTCACGCCTCCGCCAATCCCTCCTTGGGGATGACGAAGTCATCGATGAGTGTCTGTCTGTCGAACGTACCGTCCATATCGTCGCGGGCGTCCATCCTCTTGTCCCCATGATACCATTGGGTGTTCTTCACGGTCATGGGGCACCTGATGTCGCCCGGATTGTCGACCGACATCGTGATGCAATTCTTCTCGCAGCTTGCACATGCCCAGATCCTCTTTTGACCGACCATCTGCATCAGTCCTCCGACTCTATGCAGCCGTTCTTCGCAAGGGCTCTCAGGATGACTCCCTGAAAGATCGCATAGCCTTCCAAGACCGCATCCGAGACTTCCACCGGAACGTGGTGGGAGTACTCCATCGAGATCCTGATCCCGGGGATTTGCTCCCCATCCGCATTCCGAATGACGAATGTTTTCGACTGCCCGTCCATAGCGTTCGCTATCGTTGTTTTCTTTTTCATGTTGTAACGCTCCATCAAGTAATCTACTTGATGTTACGTCAATTTCCTTGGGAATATTTAATAGTAACTTGCTTGATTCTCCTTGTATGTCAAGAACTTCTAAGAAAGTTTCCTTAACAGTTTCCCTACCGCCGGAAATCATCGATTTCCTCAAAGCCAAAGTAGAAACCAGGGATTTTTCCAGCATGGCCCACGGAGTTGAGGTATGTGTCCTAAGATACAAGGAATCCTTAGAGAAAGGGGAGAGGCCCTGAGAGTTTTTAGGAGCGTTACTTCTTAAAAATTCAATCTCAGTGACCTCGTTGTGAACTTCTGCCATAGGATAATCATCCCCCGCTATATACTCTGGGTCCATCCTCGGCAGTCCAATCATCCTTATATCTCCTTTATACAGGACTTTCAAGCCCTCTTGTTCCAAGTCTTCTCGCATTCGGCCTTGGTCTCGTATGTGTGGTATTCATCGAACACCATGAACAGGGCGCAATCCAGTTCATGGTCCCCATCCATCCTCCAAAGATCCTTCTTGATCTTCACGCACGTACACTGGCATCCGCAGTGGGGACATCCCTTTACTCCGTTGACCGCTCTGGTCTTCGTGCGCTTGTTCCACATCTCCGTCAGTTCGGAGATGTCTGCCATAACATCGTTGGTCACAGGCATGGAGTTGATCAGACCGTCGTAGGGACACCACTCCTTGTGGTTCCCTATGAGCCTGTATTCCCTCTCATCCCTGTCCAGATGCATCTCGCACCCGCAGTGAGGGCAGCGTTCCAATCCATCGGACGAAAGCTCTCTGACATCGCCCTCCGTTACCTCTCTCAGTTCCATTTTCTCTCCGATCTCCTCTGTTCCGATCATGTTCTTTCCTCTTCTAAGTTCCAATATCTGTCCGGCGAAACATCGTCGGACCTGTTGATCGTATCCGATTCTCCAAGGTATCTCCTGAGATGCGGTGGCATCCGATCCTCCTTGTCCTTGGAATCCACCCTCTTTTTCATCACGCGGGACGTATCGTAGGGTGTTCCATCCCTCACATCGAGGGAACCGTCATCGTTCCTCTGAACGACCGTGAGCGGTATGTGTTGCGACCCATATGTCCTGTATATGCCCATGCGCAAGGCATCCTCCACGTATCTCATGGCTGAGAATACCGTTTCCAGAGCCGTATCGTAGTCGAAGAACTGATACCACATGTTCTTCGTTTTGAGGTACGAGAAGCCATCCCTGTTGTCGATCACATACGCTATGGCTACCTCGAAATCCACCCACACGGGTCCAGTCATGATCAGTTCCCTTTCGGCCGCGGTGAGGACCGTATCGACGGTCCTCCCCATATCCACTGTATCGAAATCCACTTTGAACGGTGCATCCATGGGAATCATCTCCTCCTTTGAAAGTACATATCCAATCCAATCCTCCGAAACCGAGCATTCAGCAGTTAATCTTGATGATGCGGTGGTTCTCCCTGTCTATGGCAAGGTCCTTCCTCCAGCATCCGAGGGAGCCATCCCTGTTGATGTTCCTGAACTTACCATCGATCTCCAACAGACCCCCTTTCTCGAAGCTCATGACCGTACCGACCATGTTGCCATCCCTGTCCTTGATGGCATGCCCCTGCATCTGAGGGTAGGTGTAGTATCTGTGCATCCTCATGAACGCTTTCGCAAGGTGTTCAAGCGTGTAGAAGCACATATCCCCGTCATACGGGGTGTACAGGACATAGTTGGCCGCCTCCATACGGCATACGAGGACGTTACCGCTGTCCTCCACGATCTCCCCGTCCTCGTCCAACTGTACGATGTAACCGACCCTCTTGGAATCCCAGAAGTAGCCGGAGGGGGACATGAGGTCATCGAACGGCATCCTAGTGACCCATCCGATGCCGTTCCCATCAGAATCGCAGATAGTGGCGATCACCTTGCGTTTCTCGTCGACCCAGACACCGTCGGTCGAACCGCTGTCGATCACGTGCTTCCTCGCATCCCTCACGGTCGCGAAGTAGGGTGCATGTCCGTCTATGCAGTAGGACATCACTCCGCCCCCTGTCCGATCCATTGGAGTCTTCTGTTGCCGTTCTTGTCCAGGTATGTGGTGGCCACAAGCTCGCCCGTACTGTTGATGAACACCTTGGCGCGGATGCAGTGGCTGAGCTTGAAGTTGAAGCAGTTCTTGGAGTTGGTGAACGTCTCCTTGAGATCCGAGGGGAAGTTCATGACCACCGTGTCATATGGTTTCCTCTTTCCCTTCTCATAAAACTCCAACCTGTATTCGGTCAGATCCTCATCCCACCTGTGGTGTCTCCCGTCGGAACCCTTCACGAGTTCCCCGAACGCCTCCCTGCGGAGGTTGAAGAAGGTCACTGACTTGCCGGAACCACGCTCAAGGGATTCGGCAGCCAAGGTCATCGCGGTCTGCATGGAATCCACCCAGACCAACGCCTTGTTGCCCTTGTCCTCATGTATCTTTCCGGCCCACTCGACCTCGTTGTACACCAGTGCGCTCTTCCTGAGATAGATGGCCCCATCTCTCACGAAGTTCCCGATCATTCAGGCCACCTCCGCTCTGGGCTTGGATACTATCGCATAGAGGTCCCCGTCCATGTAGTATTCTCTGTCAGGGTTCTCCCTGATCTGCGTGTTCACGTAATCGATGACCTCGACCATGGTGGCCTTGACCTCATGGAAGTCTATCTCGACTCTGAGTCCTTTCTTTCCGTTCATTCCGATCATTCCTTGTCGGGTTTTCATCCCCGTCTGCTACCTCCATGTAAGTATCCATATAAAACTCTTACGTTACGCTTACCTTTGTAAGACAAATTACATACATTTAAATGTGATAAGAAGAATACAATACATCATGCGGAATGAACACAACCCCCAAACCGCCCACGACGGTATTCAGATCAGATCGTCGGAACGGTGCTTTCCTCTCGTCTTAGGCACATATCCTTTGTACCTTGACGTCTGCGGCGCACGTCCGACCCTATACCCAAGAACGAACCTGAACGCAAGTGCCTCGGTCAGATCCTCCCTGTGCGAATGCGTCCTCGAATCCGACATGTACGACGCACTCCATACACCGTCATCCCCGCAGGATACGAATCTGCCTGCGAACCACTTCCCGGATTCCCTCTCCTCCACTATGGACACCATGGTGGGAGGATCCACCATCACTATCGGCAGACCATCCGCCAAGCGTATCCTGATGAACGGGATACCTCTCTTCTTCAGGCGTATCTCCTCCCTTCTGATGGTTTCATCCGTGTCGGACATAGTTATCACGATTGGCACACAAAAACCGGAACAACTCCCATTGTATGCTTTTTATCAAAATGTAAGTACTCATTTAAATATTCGTAAGACAGTAGTAAGTGTATGTCAAGCGTTTGAGAATTGGGAGAAATTTCTGATTATGACAAACTACAAACTGGAGTTCTACACCAAGGGCGCCAGAAGACCGTACAAGGTCGAAGATGGAACACTACCCAATGGGTACCATCCCAAGTTCACCAATGCCAAGGAATGCTTCAACTACAGACTGTCCCGCGTTTCGGGCCGTGTCAAGATCCGTTACATGAGTAACGGCGGACTCGCAGCCGAGACGTACACTGATGCCAACGGCAACGGAAAGCTCCGTTGGTTCAAGGACTGAGTGGTACCATGAAGTACATTCTCATAATGGCTGGAAAGGGCAAAGAGGTACCCAAGAACAAGGAACTGACGAACTCGATTCAGGAAGCCAGGAGGAACGCATACGAGATACTGTCCAAGACAGGCGATTCCCTTGTCATCGGAAGGCTCGTGAAGGAGAACGGAAAGACCCATGGCAAATATGTCGGACAAGTCTTCCTCATGGACCTCGGAAACGCCGGTCACAGGATTGTCTGGAATGTTGATTCCAAGAAGTCCGTCGGCGCATACATGGTGACGACCACATATCTTCTCAACAAGGACGGTACCCTCGGAGAATGCCTTGACCCGTTCATAAAGATCGAGAGGTCCATCAAACGCAAGGGGAGGCCCTGACCATGGCGATATACACTGCGGTCGTCTTCAAGAAAAGACCAGCGATAGGAGCTGTGGACTATTACACTCTGCACTCGGTGGACATGACGATGAACGACGCCGTGAAGTTGGCATTCAAGAACTACGCCAAGGAGGATGTCGCATACATCGATATTCTCGTAGCTTCCGGATCATCCATCTCCAAGACCAAGAAGGCCGTCGAGTACGAGCCATACAGGTTGAGGCATATCGGCAAGCTCTGGGCGCTCACCATCAAGGGACACGATGAGCCGTTCAAATGGATCACCGATGACAATGGCAAACTGATCAGGGGGGTGCTCTGACCATGCCCGGTTACGCATTGATGTACTGGCCCAAGAGCAAGCACCGTTCCGCCACCACCGACCACGGATTCAAGACCATCGCGGCCGCAAGGAAGGCTGCAATCACGGTTCTGAGGACAAAGGACCTCTACAGGGCGATGGACATCAGCATGAGCGAACAGCACAACCCGTTCCCGATGGTCGAGATATACAAGTCCACAGACCCTCACGGACAGCTCTTTGCGAAGGACTTCGCAGGAAAGGTCTTCATGACCGACCGGGGCGAGCACCTCTACGAGGTCGACAGCAAGGGATACGTCCTCGA
>ERZ842401.3471-NODE-3471-length-19568-cov-5.180341_pt1 | contig 19568 bp, 25 predicted proteins | sample MGYA00521270_ERZ842401 | MGnify/ENA primary metagenome ERZ842401 (study PRJEB31892, sample SAMEA3878208) | bioreactor metagenome | biome: Moose rumen | place: Sweden | collected 2011-10 | study: EMG produced TPA metagenomics assembly of the PRJEB12797 data set... | reverse complement strand
CCCTACACGACGCTCTTCCGATCTCATATTTCGTTATTTCGATATTTCGATATTTCGATATTTCGTTATTTCGGGACGTCGTTATTTCGGGACGTCGTTATTTCGGGATGTCGTCATTTTGTCCATCAGGGCTTGATTTGGCTGGCGATGGCCTTGGCGATGCGCCCGGCATGGTCGTCGAAGATTTCATTGATTATCTCCCGTGTGCGTGGCCCGTCGCCCACGAACTGACGCTTGGGCATGGTGACGTGCCGCTGATGGGCGCGCACCTGGTATGATTTTCCCGTCTTTTTGCTGTGCCGCTGGTGGGCACGGACGCTCTGGGTGACAGTGCCTCCCTCGTTGTGGACGGAGGCGTAGGGCACGCTGCTGGTGAAGCGCACGCCGTGGTCTTCTATCTCTCCCTTAATGCTGCGTCGCATGGTGCCAGTAACCATCAGGAGGGAGCCCTTGGGGTTCTGGTACCTTCGGGCGGCCCACTTCTCGGTGAAGAAGGCCTTCCGCTCGAAGTTCTTGTCGAACTCGTCGGAGAGTTCCACCTGCATGTCCTGCAGGATGCCCTGCTCGATGCGCTTCGGGTCAAGTGTGTTTGGCATAGTGGTGGGGATTTTGTATCTTTGCGGGCGAAACCATCATAACTATGTATTACAGTCTTGACTATTTGAAGGAAGAGGAGCAGAAGGCTCTGGATAATATGACGAAAGTAATAAGAGACGTGCGTGTTCTCCTCTCAACCGTAGCTGCCACCATGATGACACTACTTTTCCCTGTCGGGTACGTGCTAAGACCTTCAGGCCCGTGTCGTATTGCTTTGATACTGGCTTTGTCTTTTTTGAGCATCTCCCTTTTTCTGGCAATAGTATCGGGCATTTATGAATGGTTTCTGGCCATAAAGCGTAGAGATACCCTGACTGCCTGTCTATCCAATTACGAAAGAGAGTTCTCACGATTGCCTCTGTCGTCTCAGATACGTCGATTACAGGCAGGCAGTGCATCCTTGCATAAAGCACTGACCATTTGCGCTGCCACCAGCCTTGTTCTGGGGATATTGTCACAATTCTGGTTGATATATCTATTACTTTTTTTCTGACTTTTTTCATCGTTTCGCTTGCAATATATCTACAATCTTTCTTTCTCGTTCCGACAGCGATATTCCTATCCTGTTGCGCAACTTCTTTTTTTTCTCTTTCTTTTCTTTCTTTTCTTTTGCTTTGGCCGTACCGATGAGCAGATGGTCGCCGAACAATCCTCTCTTCGTCGGATGGTGGTCAAGGTTTCTGATGATTACGGCCTCGTCTCGGCTGACGGAGAATTCCTCACCTTTACGGCAGATAATCTGTAAATCCGACACGCTCAGTAACTCGTCGGGGTACTCATAGGAAGGGAGGGGGTTGCTTGGCTTCTGCGAAGGGCAGGCCGCCAACATCTTGTCAAGGAGTGGGGCGGTCATTATGATAGTGTCGCCGAAAAGATTAGACGCGAAGTTAATGTTTATTTTCGCCCCGTTCTCAAATGTGACATTCTCATAGACAATTATCGCCGTGCAGAACTTGCAAGCCGTGGTGATGGTGAGGCCAGGACCGAAGAGGAAGAACGGGATGCCGTGGTAAGTGTAGAAACTTACAATCTTCGTGAACATTGAGAACGGAGGATTGTCGATAACTACTCCGTTATCCGGGTATTCTGCGTGTTCATAGTCGCCACCGGGGAAGAACGGGCGCAGGATAACCTTGTCCGTCATGTCGTGGATGGTTGAGACATAGCGAACCACGGCCTCATACACGTCTTCCGGCGTGTAGCAGTCGTCGGTCGTCTTTGGTGTTTCTTGGAACTTGGCCACAAAGTTGTCGTAGTCGTGAAATATTATCGGGTTCCGTGAGCCGCCGAGTCTTTTTCCTTCTTTTTCCATGGTTTTCTTGGTGGTTTAATTTTTATTGTGTAACTTTGCGGTGAAAAGAGTAATTCCTTGACGTACATGGCTGGATGGCCAACCGCGCTCGGAGTTGCCCTTTTCTCTTTTTATTCCTTGGCTTCGCGTATGCTGTAGGGAAATTCACATAGTCTTCGCCCTTTCTCTTTCCTCACCTCGCACTTTAACACTATTTTCTTCTCCACTTCTATTCCATTTATGCGAATAGTGCGATATAGTATGTACTTTGTATAGCCTATGACATGTCGTCCCTCTTTGGAATTTGACCAGTGCGATGGAACTACGTCTTCCCACTCTCCGTTTGAGAGAGTCGGCAGGATATTGTTAATGTCAAGGGCTATGGGAAGCATGTATGGTTGTTCTATGTGCTTAATAAGCCACTCACGGTCAGCGTTGCCGCAAACGATATGCCCCGTGTAGTATCGTGTGCTGCGTTCTTTATAGGGTGGCAGATGCTGCGTCTTCATGTTGTGGATGGCCTGATGCCGGATGTTGTCGAGAGCCTGGCGTTCTACTATAGGACGTACTTCCCCCGGTGCCTTGTAGTACGGATGCTTGGGTGGGAACAGGTCGAGGGTCTTGCCCGGGTTGTAGCGGAAAATCTGCTGAGCGAGGCTGGCGGTGGAGTTGTCGCCCCGCTGCATGGCCAGTGTGGGGTCGCTCTGTGGGTACTTGCCCCTGCGTACCTGTACGGTGGTGCAGCGGCAGTTCCAGCCGTTGGGGGGCAGGTATCGCTCCCAGAACGGGTCGGAGGGGGGCAGCGTGGTGCCGTGGAGGAGTCGGTGCGCCTCACGCACGTGGTCGTCCTGGGCGGTGCGGTACTGCAGGTCGTATCGGTCGCCGTCCTGCTCCCAGCGCTGCCACTTCTCGGCCATCTGGGAGGCACTGACGGCGTGGTTGTACTCGGCGTAGAGGTAGTTGCGGTTGTATGCCCGGCTAATCGTCTGTACGTCCTTCGTAAACTCTTCGAACGGCTTTATATTGCCGTTGGAATCGGTGAGGGACAGGCCGACCTCGCGCAGCGAGTGGTAAGCCTTGAAGCCGGAGAAGATGAAGGCGTTGTTTTCCAGGGCGTAGCGCAGGGCGGCGGGTGTCTCGTGGGGCAAGGCACTGTCGATGGCCTGGGTGAGTACGCCTGCGGTCTCGCCGATGACGGCCTGTGCCTCGGGGGTGGCCATCTGGCGGGCGGTGAAGCCCCCCGCTCGGCGTATCATTTCGGCGGCGCGGCGGAATACCTCGTCGCGGAACGTGGGGGCAGAGGAGGCGGCGAGGGAGAGTTCCGACGGAGAAGCGTCGGGCAGTTCATAGAGCTGGCCGATGGCCTTGTGGAATGCCTGGTAGCGGAGGCGCAGCCCCTCGGCCTGTGAGGGGCTCAGGCGAAAAAAGGGTCAAGCCCCTCTCCGGCTCCCCCCGGCAGGGGAAGGGTCTGGGGGGCGGCCATGCCGATGCCGGGCAATTCACGCTCCCCCTCGATGGGGATGCCAAAGTTCTCCTCGAAGTAGGTCTTCGGCACCTTGTAGTACTGGAGTGCGACGCGCAGGAACTCGCGCAGTTCGGCGGGTGAGTACGACGTGGTCTCGTCCCATAGGAATGTGCACCCCTTGACGGGGAACCCGTGGCGCTGCATGAGAGGCAGCAGCCGCCCGTTGATGACGTAGAAGAGCATCCGCTTGTCGGCCTTGACCACGTTCTCGAAGACTTCCAGGTGAGTCTCAGACTGCGAGAGCGAACTGCCCGAGTCGATGGTCATGGTCTGGTGGAGTATGCCCTTGGAGAGTTCCGAGTTGCAGCGGTCCACGCGCCGGTCATATACGTTGTAGGCATCGCCCCGCGAGGACTCCACGATCTGTATGTCGGTGCCGTCGGGGAACAGCCCCCAGAAGGCCGCCCCCATGTTCTCCAGTGCCTGCTCGATCTTAGCCCTTTCCTTGTCATCGACGGTGGTGGCCTTCGCCACGCGCATGGGTGCGCCGAATATCTCGCCGAACATGTCCCAGAAGCCCAGCATGTTCTTCTTCGATATGCACGACGGGGCGCATTTCAGCAGGAGTCCAAGGTCGTCAGGCTTCCCCACCTCGACGCACCAGTCGGCAAACTCCCCCTCGCGGTAGGGTATGCCGTCGTGCCAGTCGTCGCCCTGCTGACGGAGCACCACGCCACGCTCCGGGACGACATGCTTGCGGGGCACGAGGCTCACGCCGGAGAAGTGCATCAGCCCGCCCTCGCCGGTCACCACGTCGCCCAGTTCGATGAGCGAGTGCCCGTAGAATCGGCTGTCGAGTGCCAGGTCCAGGAAATCGTTGAACCACTCCGTCTGCAGCAGCCGCGTGGCCTTCTCGTCCTCCTTCCCCTGAGCATTCACCAGGCGGAAGTCCTCCTTCATGGTCATGCCCTTGCGCTGGCCGATGGCACCAGTCAGGTGGAGGTCGGCCATGCAGTCCTGGTAGATGTCCAGGAGCGGCTGGCGCCGAGGATTTTCGATGTTGATGGCCATCTGCCATGCCCGTCGCCACGAGGCGATATCCTTCTTGGTGAGGCTGTCGGTGTTGCGCAGCAGTTCGGCGGTCAGGCGCAGTCCCTGCTTCGAGCGTGCGAAGCGGGCGATGGAGTGCACTTGCTCCTGGTTGTAGATAGGCCCCCGCGAGAGGGCCACTTTCATGCGGTCGATGAGTTTCATTTCGGTGTTTCGTTATGTCGTTATGTCGGGATGTCGCCGGGCTACCATGTCATGCGGTTGGGCGGCATGGAGCCGAACTTTACGGGGTTGTGCGCGTCGGTGTCCCGGCCGTCCTCCGAGGTGTAGGTGGGCAGGTCGGGACTGGCCTTGCTGGCCTGCACGTCCTTCAGCCACTTGATGCTGTCGTTGTACAGGCATTCGCGCCGCTCGTGCCCCATGGACTGCGGCAGGCGGTGAATCATGAGCCAGAGGGTGATGTTCACGGCGCACTGTACGAGCATGGGGTTCCTGTCCGTGCCCGTCTGGGCGAAGGCACGGTCTATGTCGTAGCGGTGGCGTGTGTAGGATGCGATGGTCTCGAGGGCGGCCTGTTCGGCTGTCTCGCGGTAGTCGCTGGCCTGCAACTGCTCAAACTCGAACTGGTCGCAGACGCTCCGGTAGTCTTCGGTGGTGAGGAACATGGGGGTGATGGGCTTTATGGGGTTAATGGGCTTTATGGGGAGGATAGGCGATGTAGGCGGCACGCTGCAGGATGGTGTCGTAGGACACGCCCCGCCTGAAGCGGTGCTGCCTGATGAGTTTCTTGATGCCCTGGGAGGACACACAGACGGGTCGCCCGTCAAATACGATTACGATGTACTTCCGGCGGTAGGTGCGTGCCTTGCGGTCGGCCTTGCGTACGGCCCGGCGCAACCGCCAGTCGAAGAGCCAGGCCCTGAAGAGTTTTCTGATGTTTACCATGTGACTATGTTTTTGGCGTTCTGCCTCTGCCCGAAGGAGGGGGTGAACTTGGTTATACGTGAGTGCCGCTGCAGGATGAAGATGGCCGACTCGTCGGCATCGGGTGCGTCGTCGTGCCCGCGCATCCCCTTCTGGAAGGCCAGTGTCTGGTCGATGCCCGTCAGCATGTCGGGGTCGTCCTTCCGGCTGTCGTCGTAGAAGACGAAGCCGCGTTCCCAGAGTGGCGCGATGCTCTCCACGCGCTGGAACTTGTCAGGCTTCTTGCGCTTGTCGCCCACGATGGGCAACTGGTAGCCTCGCGCGTTCCCCTCGGTGGTGAAGTCGTCGAGGATGCTGTCCTGCATGAAGTTGGCCTCCATGTAGAATTTGATGGCGATGCCCGTCTGCTGTGCCCACTCGTAAAGGTCGTAGCACCATCGCACCATTTCGGCAATACTGGCCTGGCGCACGAAGGCACGCAGGTTCCACAGGTTGGTGCCGTGCTTCCCCCACAGTTTGGCCGCCTTGTAGTCGTTTTTGACAGAACCCTTCCATGACGGGTCGATGTAGAGGACGAACTCCGCGAACGTCTTCCACTGTGGCCGCTTGGCCCATCGAATCCAGTCAGAACGGAACACCGCTCCCTCGACGATGGGATTGTTCATGTACTCCTTCTGGAAGGAGCGGTAGCCCTGGAACTCCTCGATGGCACGTACCTCCTCGCGTGTCCACTTTGCTGCCCACGAGACGTTGCCGTGCTCGTCCAATACGTTCACGCGCGACACCTTCACGGACTTGATGGCGGCGATGTTGGCCAGAACTGAGTTTTTGGCGATGAGGTTTCCTACCATGATGAAGCGTCCGCGTCCCCCGTCGAGGGAGCCGAACAGGGCCTCCTTGACCCAGTTCGTGAGGTTTTCCACACGGGCGGGGTTCTGGCACAGTTCGTCGTCGTCGAGGTCGTCGATGACGATGTAGTCGGGACGGTGGGAACGATAGCGCAGCCCGCGCGGCGACTGCCCGCGTCCACGGGCGAAGAAGGCCGTGTCGTCTTTCGTCACGAAGTGGCCGGTCTCCCACGAGCCGTTATTGTACTGTTCCCCGAAGTCCTGGATATACCGCTGGTTGAACTGGAGTTCCGCCTGCAGGTCTGCCAGGAGCGTGTCGGCATTGTCCTCACTCTTTCCCACCAGCACCATGACGAAGAACTGGCGGCGGGCAGTGCCGAGCCATGCCTGGGCTTTGAGCCACATGGGTATGAAGATGTCCATGTGCGTGGACTTGGCAGCCCCGCGATGCCACATCTTCACGGCCTGCAGGTTGCGGTTTGCCAGAATCTCCCTGGCCGCCTTAATCTGGAACGGGGCGCATGGTGTCTGCCTGCCCGTCTGGGGATTGGTGGTATAGTGCGGAAAATAGTAATCGACAAAAGCCCCATAGTCGGAAAGCATCCGGCGTATGCGCCTGTCACGCTCTGCCCGGCCTTCCCGCATGGTTATGGTCGTGGCATCCTGCACTGTCTCGCAGTGCTGCTGCCACATCTCCAGAGCCTCCTTGGGACTGAGTCTGTCGTACCTGTTTGCCATACCTTATTTAATAAGTTTATTCTGCATGAGATAGGTGATGTACTGGTTGTGGTACTTGTTTATCGTCTGGAGCAGTTCCGGCGTGATCCCGTTGTCGAACTGTGCCTGGAACTGGAGCCACTTCGAGAATGCCATGAATACCTCTATCACGTCCACGATGCTCGTCTGCTTGTCGAGCTTCTCGATGGTCGATGAGAACTTGGCCAGTTTGTCTGCAAGTCCGTTTGCAGCCTCGGGGTCCTCCGACATGTTCACGGCATCCAGCATCTTGTCGATGGTGCGCAGCAGTTTGTTCACAAGTTCGGGGCGTGTGATGTTCTGTGCCGCACGCTGTTCGTGCCATCCTCCGTCGTTCACCCACTTGGTTATGGTCTGGGCGGAAATGCCCACCTTCTTTGCAATCTCCTTTTGTTGTTCGCCCTGCATAAAGAGCAGTCTTGCATAGTCTTTTTTGTCTTCGGTCTGTTTGCCTGCCATTCAGCATTAAGTGTTAGAAACTGGTGCAAAATTGCAAATTTTGCTCAGGTCGGGCAAAAAGAGTTGGCAGAGTGCCAACAGTTTTTGCGTGGAAGCGCGGAAAGTGCCAATTTTGCATCGGAAATCGCGGTGTGGAGCAGCGGACAGCTCGCCAGGTTCATTCCCTGGAGGTCGCGGGTTCGAGTCCCGCCGCCGCAACGGATAACGGTCGCGACGACCCGAGGGAGAAACCTCGGGCACGGCGGCAAAGAACAGAAAGAAGAATGGCAAAGATTTCGACACATGAGGCCGTGATAAGCACGAGCCGCCTGAACAGTTACGGGAGCCGCGTGCTGACCGAAGGCATCGACCTGGAGCAGTACCGGAAGAATCCCGTGCTGCTGTACATGCACCAGCGGTGTTTCGACGGCAAGACCTTTCCCCTCGGCTTCATTACCAACCTGCGCGTGGACGGCGACCGCCTGATAGGCACGCCCGTATTCGATGAGGAAGACCCCGTCGCCATGTCGGTGTACAACAAGTGGGAGCGTGGTTTCCTGCGCATGGTGAGCGCGGGGCTGGAGATAGTGGAAACATCCAAGGCTCCTGAACACCTGCTGCCAGGACAGCGCAGGGAAACCGTCTCGCGCTCTCGGCTGGAGGAGGTGAGCATCGTGGACATCGGTGCCAACGACGACGCCCTGCAACTGACGCGCGGCGGGCAGGTACTGGAACTTGCCAGCGGCGGCGAGTGCGAGCAGCTGCCCCTGTTGCTGAACATGGAAAAACCGGAGAATCCGGATAACCTGGAAAGCCCGGATAGTAATAACCCTAATAAAAGAAAGATGAACAAGGAAACACTTGCGCTGCTCGGCTTGGGCGAGAATGCCGGCGAGCAGGAGGTGCACGAGGCCGTGCGCCTGATGAAAGAGAAGGCCGACAAGGCGGCGAACCTTGAACTGGCTGGCGTGACGGCAGCCGTGGAGCGTGCCGTGAAGGAAAAGCGTATCACCGCCGACAAGAAGGACCATTTTATTGACCTCGGCAAAAAGGTCGGTCTGGCCAGTCTGGAAGAGACCCTGAGCCTGATGCGTCCCGAGCAGAAGCCCAGCGAGGTTATCGTCCCGGAACAGGCAAACGTGGGCGGAGATGCCCCGAAGACTTACGCCCGCCTCTCGGAGGTGCCCGAGGAGCAACTCCGTGAGATACGCGAGAAGAACCGCACGGAGTATGCCCGACTCTACAAGGCCGAGTACGGCGTGGAACTGCCCACCCTGAACGACTGACAGTATTAACCCTATAAAGAAGAAAAGACAATGAGAAAACTGATTTTTATGCTGTGTGCCCTGTGCTTCAATGCCGTCATGGGCGCAACCGTCAGCACCGTTGCCTTCGGCGGCTCGGCCTGTGCCGGTGCCGTGGTGGCCAATGTGCTTGCCGCCGTCGCAGGACATGCGTTTCCCGACGGTGTGCTGCGTGCGGGATTATTGAAGGAGATCTGGACGGCTGAAATGATCAGGGCCTTCCGCCCCGACCCTAATGGGCTGGGCTGGTACGACCGCATCCGCTCATACGACCAGTATGTGAACAACGATGTCATCCACTTTGTTGAGATTGGCGGCGATCCTGCCGTGCTGGTGAACAACACCACCTATCCCCTGAACATCACCGCCCTGGCCGATGCCGACAAGCCCGTGAGCCTCGACAAGTTCGACACTGAGGCAACTCCCGTTACCGACGACGAACTGCACGCCATCTCATACGACAAGATGGCCAGCGTGCTGGAGCGTCACCGCGATGCACTGAAGTACAAGATACTGGAGAAGGCCATCCACGCCATTGCTCCAGCCAGCAACTCCGCCGACAACACCCCCGTGCTTGCCACTACCGGCACTGCCGACGGTACCCGCCTGCGCATGTGCTTCGCCGACTTGCTGGCAGCAAAGAAGGAAATGGATGCCATGAAGACCCCCAAGGAAGGCCGTATCATGGTACTGACCTCGGAGCATGTGAACGACCTGCTGCTGACCGAGCAGAAGTTCCGCGAACAGTACAACATCAACCAGACGGAAGGCAAGATAGCCCGTCTCTATGGCTTCGACATCTACGAGTACGACGGCACCCCGTCGTATAACGGCGGCACGAAGAAAGCCTTCGGCGCTGTCGCGGCATCAGGCGACAAGCAAGCCTCGGTGTTCTTCTATCTCGGAAGCATGATGAAGGCCAACGGCTCCGTTTCCGCTTATAGCAGCGAGGCCGGGAACGACCCGCTCTACCACCGCAACCTGGTGAACTTCCGCAAGTGGAGCATCTGCCTCCCGCTGAAGGCCAACAAGACCCGTGGAGCCATCCTGAGCGGTACGGCCTCCAACTGACCCCTGACCCCGCAGCCATGGCAAGCCTGAAGTATCTCGTCATCCACTGCACCGCGACGCCCGAGGGGCGCGAGGTCACCGCCGGCGACATCCGTCACTGGCACTGTGACCCCGTGTCCCGGGGCGGACGGGGCTGGAAGCAGGTGGGCTACACCGACCTCTTCCATCTGGACGGCACGGTAGAGCGGCTTGTCCGGAACAACGAGGATGCCAACGTCGACCCCTGGGAGGTGACCAACGGAGTCCGGGGCTACAACCAGATATCGCGCCACATCGTCTATGCCGGCGGCGTGAGCGCCGACGACCGCCGCAAGGCTAAAGACACACGCACCGTGTACCAGAAGGAGGCCATGCGCCGCTACGTCCTGGACTTCCACCGCCGCTTCCCCACCGTCAGGATAGTGGGTCACCGCGAACTGAACGCGGCCAAGGCCTGCCCCTCGTTCAACGTCGGGCAGTGGCTCAGGGAGACAGGCATCCTGCAGTGAGTTTCGGAATATCGAAATATCGGAATCTCGAAATCCCGAAATCCCGAAAAACAAAGAAAGACAATGACCCCCGAACTGCTTTCCATCCTGCTTCCGACCTTCGTGGCCGCCATTGCTGCCCCTGTGGGAGCATGGGTGGGGAGTGTGCTGCAGCGCCGGAAGTACGAAGCCGAGATTCAGGCCATGCGTGCCGACATAGACGCCCGCCTGGCAGGCGTGCGCGGCACGGAACTTGACAACGTGCGCAAGTCGAATGACATGCTTGCCGACCGGCTGACGGAACTGAACCAGGAAACCAAACGACTACGCCAAGATGTACGCAAACTGCAACGCGCCATCGAGCGCATCCCTTCCTGCCCTCATGCTGCTGACTGCCCTGTCAGCCGTGAGTTGCAGAACGGCACAGACCGAGACGAAGAGCGAGGCCAGCCGGGAGCAGGCCAGTGAACACCGCCTGGATATGCGCACGGACGACCTGCTGCGCACGCTCATGCTGGCCTCGGCCAGCGAGACCGACACCGACCTGTTCGCCTGGACGCTGCTCACCTATGACACCTCTCGCCCCGCCGTGGACTCTACGGGACGGCCTCCCCTTCAGTCGGAACTTCGTGCCCACAGGCATCACACCAGCCAGCGGGACACACGCATCCGGGCCGAACAGGCCGAGACGCTCGCGACTGTCGTCGTGGAGGCAGGCAGGAGCAAAGTCAGCCAGGCGGAGCAGGAACAACGGAAGACGGAACGGCGACCCATCCTCCGGGAGCGCGTGCTCGCCCTCCTCTGCCTTGTGGCCCTCCTGGCAGCAATCACATGGATATACAAAACCAAAAAACGAAAATGACTATGGCAACCAAGACAAACAAGGAACAGCCCAAGAAGGAAGAAACCAAGAAGGAACCCGCCAGGAAGCAACTGACCGCCCTGGAGAAGGCCGGCATTGCCGCGCTGGAACTGAACGGCCTCGAGAAGGTGTGGGTGACCACAGACGGCCAGTCCTTCGACCATGAGGGCAACGCCCGCAACCATGCGGAGAACCTGAGAGACAAGCAAATCATAACCGTAACGAAGTAAGACAATGAAGAAACTAACCATCCAAAGAACCAACGGCAACGTGCCCCGCTCGCTGGAGGGCGAGGACCATGTCAGCGGCTTCATCGCCTATCTGACGGCAGCGCAGCTGCCTGCTGCGTTCCAGACGGAGCACGTGCAGGCCGTTTCGACCATCGACCGTGCCGAGGCACTGGGCATCACCGCCGACAGCACGGCATGGCCCGTGCGCGTGCTTCACTACCAGCTGAGCGAGGTGTTCCGTGTGAATCCCGGCATTTCCCTCTATGTCGGCCTCTTCGTGAAGCCTCAGACCATGACCTTCGCCGAGGTGAAGACCCTGCAGAACCACGCTGGCGGACGCATCCGCCAGGTAGCCATCTGGGCAGGTGACACCGCCCTCACGTCAGCCAGCCTGACGGCATTGCAGGGCGTATGCGACGCGCTGGACGGGGAGAACGCCCCCCTGATAGCCCTCTACGCCCCCAAGGTAAGTGCCGTGGGCAGCCTGCCCACAGGACTGGCCGGAGCCATGCCCCGCGTGAGTGTGGTCATCGGGCAGGACGGCAGCGGCGACGGTGCCGGCCTCTACGACGATGCCGACAACAAGACCACCGTGGAAAACGTAACCACCCACACGGCCAGCGTGTCGGCCCTGGGCGTGGTGCTCGGGCTCGTGAGCCTGGCAGCCGTGCACCAGAGCATCGGCAGCGTGAAGGACTTCCCCACGGGCATCAGCCTCCCCGCCTTCGGTGACGGGACGCTGCTCCGCGACCTCGACAAGGCCGCCGTCGAAGCCCTCGACACGGCCCGCTACCTCTTCATGGTGACGCACGTGGGCGTGAGCGGCTCGTACATGAACGACTCGCACAACCTCGACGCGGCCACCTCCGACTATGCGATGATTGAGAACGTCCGCACCATGGACAAGGCCGTGCGCGGCATACGCACCTACGTCACTCCCGAACTCGGCGGCAATGTCTATGTGGATGCCGAGGCCGGCACGCTCCAGCCCTACACCGTCAGCCATCTGGAAACCGTGGCCAACAAGGCGCTGGAAGACATGGAGAAGGCCGGCGAACTCAGCGGCTACCGCGTGGAGATAGACCCCGACCAGGACGTGCTCTCGACCGGCACCATCGATATGGTCATCAAGAACGTGGCCGTCGGTGTGGCACGTCGTATCAATATCAAGATAGGTTTCTACAAGACCGTCTGAATCACCAAATCACTAAATCACTAAAACATGGCAACGATAATCAACAACGGAATACCCTTGGTAAACGGTATCCTCTATTCCTGGGCCGACATCGTGGTGACCATAGCCGGCGTGCCCGTCACGGGCATTACCGCCGTGGAGTACGGCGACGAACAGGAAGTAGTGAACAAGTACGGTGCAGGCCGCCATCCCGTGGGCCGTGCCAAGGGGCGCATCACCCCCAGTGCGAAGCTCACCCTCTATCAGGAGGAGGTGGAGGCCATCCAGCGCCAGGCACCCAACGGGCGCATCCAGGACATTGCCCCCTTCGACGTCATCGTGACCTACATCCCCGACTCGGGCATCGTCACCGTCGATAAAATCCGAAACTGCCAGTTCCTGAAGAACGAGCGCAAGTGGGCGGAGGGCGACACGGGGCAGACCGTGGAACTGGACATCCTGCCCTCGCACATCGAGTGGCACAAATCGAAATAGCGAAATATCGAAATATCGGAATCTCGAAATAACGAAAAAGACAATGAACGAAAAAGAGACAAAACCCGCCGGCAAGACCTTCGACGGCGGCGTTAGTGAGGAACAAGTCGCACAGTGGAGGCACCGCCATGGCAAGGTGATACGCATCGACGTAACGGACGACAAGGATCTGCACGTGGGTTACTTCAAGCGTCCGGGCGTTGACACGCTGCGCGCCGTGACCAAAGTGGCCAAGACGGACGAGATCGCCGCCGCCGAGACCCTGGCCAAGAACTGCTGGCTGGGCGGCTCGGAGGCCATGCTGACCGACGGCGTGCTCTTCACCGAGACCCAGCAGCAACTGGCCAAGATGCTCCAGTCGTGCCATGGCAGCCTAAAAAACTTGTAGAGGCGCACCTGCTCCCGGAGTCGGACCGTGAGGGCGGCTTCGAGAAAGGGTGCGCCCTCATCAGGGCCAACCTGGGCATCGACCCCGCCGCAGGCGGCTACGACGACTGGGCCGCACACTATGCCCAGGCCCTCTGGCTCGAACAGTGGCGCATGAGGAACCTGGCGGAAATGACAGCCCGCCTATTCAGTGACGGAAAGCAAAAGAAATGACGCATGGCAAACATATTTGACTACATATTCAGCCTCAAGGGCAACTACCGGACGGAAATCCGCGAGATGACCGAGGCCACGGAGGAGTTTGAGAAAGCCGGGGACAAAGCCCAGAAGAAGGCCGCCGACTGGTCGAAGACCATGATGGGCTTCGACTCAGCCGTGAATGTAGTCAAGAATGCCGTGCAGGGTGTGAATGACCTCAGCCGCAGCGGCATATCCCTCGACAGCCAGATGCACGACCTGAGTGCCGTGGCCGGCGTTGTCGGCGACGACCTGAAGACCATCGAGGGCTACGCCCGCGAGAGTGCCAAGGCGTTCGGCACCGATGCCTCCGAGGCAGTGACCGGCTACAAGTTGCTGCTCAGCCAGCTCTCGCCCGAACTGGGCAAGTACCCCGAAGCCCTGAAGGCGATGGGCGCGAACATCCAGACGACGGCAAAACTGATGGGCGGCGACGGCGTGGCTGCAGCCGAGGTGCTGACCACGGCCATGAACCAGTACGGCGTGAGCCTCGACGACCCCATGAAGGCCAGCGAGGAAATGGCGCGCATGATGAACGTCATGGCGGCAGCCGGACAGGCAGGCTCGGCGGAACTGCCCGCCATCAAGGTAGCCCTGGAGCAGTGCGGCATGGCGGCCAAGGCTGCCGGCGTGAGTTTCGAGGAGACGAACGCCGCCATCCAGGTGCTCGACAAGGCCGGCAAGAAGGGAAGCGAGGGCGGCGTGGCCCTGCGCAACGTCATGTCCACGCTGGCCAAGGGACGCTTCCTGCCCAAGGAGGTGCAGAAGGAACTGCAGGGCGCGGGTGTCGACATCCGCAGCCTGACGGACACCACCAGACCCCTGAAGGAGCGTCTGGAGAGCCTGAAGCCCATCATGGACGACTCGGCCCTGCTGACCAAGCTCTTCGGTCAGGCCAACGCCAATGCGGCACGCGCCCTGGTCGGGGGGACGGACAGCCTGGGGAAGTTCACCGAGGCCGTCACCGGCACAAAGAGTGCCGAGGAACAGGCCGCCATCGTCATGGACTCGTATGCCGAGCGTCAGGCACGGGTGCGCCAGAAGATCGACGACCTGAAAATCTCCCTCTTCCAGGCCACGGGCGACCTCTCGCTCTGGGCCTCGACTGTCGGCGAGTCGCTGATACCCCTGTCCCAGCTCATGCCCCTGCTGTCTGGTGTGTGGAAGGTGGTGGGTACGTGGCTTCCGAAAGCATTTACCATATTCCGCACGGTAGCCGTAAGTGCGCTGACCAAGGTGTATGCACTTATCGTTGCCAACCCCATCGGAGCGATTATCGCCGCAGTGGCGGCTTTGGGCATAGCCTTGGTGGTATGCTGGAAGAAGTTTGCAGGTTTCCGCGCCTTCCTCATTACAACGTGGCAGACGATAAAAGACTTCGCTGGCATCCTGAAGCAGTACCTCATCGACCGCATTACCGGGCTGCTCTCTGGTATAGGAAAATTGGGCGAGGCATTGGCAAAACTCTTCAAGGGAGACTTCAAAGGAGCATGGACGGCGGCCAAGACGGCGGCCTTTAAGGTTACCGGGCTGGAGGCCATGGGCAACGCTGCCAAAGCCACGGGACGTGCCGCGAGAGAAGTGAAAGGAAACTTTGCCCAGAATCTTGCCAACGAACGTGCAAAGGAAAGGACGCAGCCCACCGGGAAGAAAGCCGCCACCGGCGAGGGCGGGCTGCTGGACGGGGTGCCCCTCATCAGCGGCGACGACGCCCCTGCCACGCCCGCCAGTCCACTGGGCAATACCCTGGGCACGGTAGGCAGCAGTGGCGGCGGCAGCGACGGGGGCAGCAAGATCAGGAACATCACCATCAACGTGGATCGCCTCGTCGAGCGGCTGGAGGTACATGCCGCCACCGTGCGCGAGGGAGCCGACCGTGTGAAGGAACTTGTCACCGAGGCCCTGCTGGGCGCCCTGAACGACGTGAACCTGGCAGTCTGAGCCGACATCCCGACATCCCGAAATATCGAAATAACGAAATAACGAAATATCGAAATGATACCGACCACCTTCAAGTTCACCATCGCCCCACTCACGGGAGCAGCCACGCAGGTGAAGGGAACCCTCTACCGCTTCCAGCCCTCGCGCACGGGACAGTCGCCCGACTGGACCCGTCAGGACGGCCAGTTCCCCGGGGAATACCCCGCAGTGCCCATCACCGACAGGAGTTTCTGGGAGGGTCGCTATGCCCTCTGTACGCTCACTCTGGAGCGCGAGGACGGTGAGCGACTGGAAATGAACGACGCGGTGGTGACGCTCCAGCGGCAGCGCAACATCGTATCTACGCCGATGGTCGGGATGGACGGCACCGTGAAGGAATACATCAACGAGGGGGACTATTCGATTGATATTGCCGTGGGCATACAGGCCGTGAGTGACGGGCACATCGTGGACGAATACCCGTCCGACGGCATACGGGAACTACGTAAGTTCCTCGACGAGAAGGAGGCACTGAACGTCCACAGCGAGTTCCTCGACATCTTCGACATCACGAAGATGGTGGTGACGGAAGTAAAACTGACGCAGAACACGGCCAGCAACTACCAGACGCTGGCGATAAAGGCAGTAAGCGATGATGACTACAATGTGTACAGCACGGAATACTGATTCATTGAACGCCAGGAAATGCGTCCACGATGCGGATGGTGAAGTCAGGGTTACTCTCTACGATGCGGATGGTGAAGTCTGCATTGCCACTGTTCACGATACGCCATTCCCCGATTTCCCTCGGGTTGGACTCCACGAAACGGACGTTGAGATTAGCAAGGCTCCTGACAATGCGCACGTCGAAATCGGCAAGGGAGTTGACAATCCTGACCTCACCGCACAGCCTCTTCCCCTTGTAGGTTCCATCCTTCGAGATGGGGTTGCTGGAGGTCATGCCCAGACCCATCGTGGCAGCAAGCAGAAAAGAGAAAAGTAACTTCATAGCGTAACCAATTATGTATCGTCTGACGGCAAAGGTACAAATAAATTCTGAAAAGCGGTGGGAATTTACAACAATTAACACCGTCAAGGTGGAGCGCGACATGGACAGCCTCACCCAGACCTGCACCCTGACGCTGCCCCGGCGGCTCCGCTGGGACGGCAAGACGGAACTCCCCCTCAGGCGTGGCGACGAGGTGAAGGTGTGGCTGGGCTACGACGAACGGTTAGAACTGGCCTTCCAGGGCTACATCCGCACGATAGGGCGCAAGGCACCTGTCACGCTGGAACTGGAGGACGAGATGTACCAGATGAAACTCCTGCCCGCCGTGAAGAAATCCTACCGCAGCGTGACCCTCCGGCAGCTGCTCGAGGATCAGGGCACGGGCTGCCGCCTCCGCATCATGGGCGAGCAGGGTCTGGGAGCCTACCGCGTGCAGGCCCAGACGGTGGCCCAGCTGCTCGACGACCTCCAGAAGCAGGGCATCCGCTCCTTCTTCCGCTACGAAGGCTCAGGTCCCGTGCTGTACAGCGGTGTGCTGTTCGACCACGACAAACGCCCCAGGCAGGTCTTCCGCCCGGGGAAGAACATCGTCAGCGACAACCTGGAGCAGGAACTGGCCGAGACCATGCGCCTGAGGGTGAAGGTCGTCAGCCTGATGCCCGATAACAAGAAGAACACCGTGGAGGTGGGCGACAAGGACGGCGAACTGCGCACCCTCCACTGCTACAACAAGACCAAGGAGGAGGCCCGCAAGTGGGGCGAGCAGGAGATGAAACGCCTCCGCCGTGACGGCCTCAGTGGCTCGCTGACCACCTTCGGTCACCACCTCGTCGACGTGCTCGACACCGTGGGCGTGGTCATCGACGGCCGTCGCATGGGACTCTACCAGGTACAGAAGAACGCCATCACCTTCGGCACCGGCGGCTACCGCCAGGAGATAGAACTGGGGCGGAGGGTGGACTAATCCCGAAATCCCGAAATCCCGAAATCCCGACATATCGACATATCGAAATATCGAAAAGAAAAGAACATGAACAACCTGCGAAACATCATACGCCAACTGGCCAGCGACCCCGCATCCGCCGCCGGACTGATGGTCTGCGAGGTGAAAGCCGTGGACACGGAAGCACGGACGGTGGACGTGGAGCCGCTGGACGAGGGAGCACCCCTGCTTGGTGTGAACCTGCAGGCCAACCAGGGCGGCACGGTCGGAGTGCTTCAGGTTCCCCGCGTGGGCAGCAGCGTCGTGGTGGGCAAGTTTTCGGGCTATGAGGCCGGGGTGGTCGTGCTGATGGAGGACGTGGAGCGCGTCGAGGCCGTCGTGGGCGACTACTCGCTGGAACTCTCCGACGAGGGCATCACCCTGAACGGAGGCAGGCTCGGCGGGCTGGTGAAGGTGGCCGACCTGACCAACCGCCTGAACGTCCTCGAACGGGATTTGAACACCCTTAAAACAGCGTTCAAAGGCTGGGTTCCTGTCGCCCAGGACGGAGGTGCTGCCCTGAAGACGGCCACGGGCGCATGGTATGGCCAGACATTGACTGAGACACAGAGAAACGACATAGAAAACCAAGACGTGAAGCAATGAAAGGCATACTCATAGACGCGGAAACGGGCGACCTGCTCGTGACAGGGCAGAGCCTCGTGCCGGGCGACACGGACAGCCAGACCATGGAACTGGTGCTCGTGACCGCCCCCGGAGAGTGGAAGGAGTCACCCCTGCTCGGTGCCAACGTGCGTGCCCAGCTGGGCGGACAGCCCGACCCGATGTGGCCCGGGCAGGCCCGGAAAATGATACAGTCCCAGGGCGTGGACGTGCAGCGCATCGACGTCGCCCGGGACGGGACAATAACGATACAATGAGAAGATGGCAACCATAAGGGCAAAAGACAGACAATCGCTGCTCGACGTGCAGCTCATAGCCAGCGGCACACTGGAGGGTATCATCGGACTCTGTGCCCTGAACGGCCTCGCGCTGACCGACGAACTCAGCGACGGGCAGGAACTGGTCACCGGCGACGTGGGCGAGCCCCGTGTGGTCGCCACCTACCAGAACCGCCGCCACACTCCCGCCACCGCCATAGACTCCACGACCTCCGACCTGATGCCCGGCGGCATCGGCTACATGGCCGTCGGGGTGGACTTCATCGTCAGCTGACGAAATGACGACATATCGAAATCCCGAAATATCGAAATCCCGAAATATCGAAGAAGAAGAAAATGAGAACCATCGACGAAATCAAACAGGAGATGCAGGAGGCCTGGATGCTGAATGACACGCTGGCCGCAGCCTACGGCTTCGAGACCGGCACGGCCTTCTCCTCCGTATTCAGCAAGGTAAGCATCGAGAACCTGCTGCTCTACATCGTGGCCGTGGGCATCTACGCGCTGGAAGCCCTCTTCCGGGAGCACAAGGCGGACGTGGATGCCGCCATCGACGAGACGCTGCCGCACCGCCCCAAGTGGTACCGCGACAAGGTGCTCCAGTTCATGGAGGGCAAGACCCTCGTAGAGGACACCGACCGGTACGATACCACGGGCATGACGGACGAGGACGTCGAGGCCGCCCGGGTCGTGAAGTACGCCGCTGCCACGGAGAGCGCGGATGCCAGCCTGCTCACCATCAAGGTGGCGGGTGAGACGGACGGCGAGCGCACGCCGCTCGACGCTGCCACCGAGACGCAGCTGCTGGCCTACCTCGGCGAGGTGAAGGATGCCGGCGTGCGCATCGCCCTGGTGAACCAGGAGGCCGACCAGTTCCGGTGTACGGTGAACATCTACTACGACGCGATGCTCACCTCCGCCACGGTGGAGGCGGCGTGCCGCAAGGCCATCGGCCGGTACATCCAGAACCTGCCCTTCAACGGCGAGTACACCAACATGGCTCTCATCGATGCCCTGCAGCAGGTGGAGGGCGTGCGGATAGCCGAGCTGAAGGACGCGAGCGTGCGGGTGGCGGGGGAACAGACCCTGACCGCCATCGACGCACGCCACCGTCCCGTGGCCGGCTACATGAAGGCTGAAACCGCCGATGTTACACTCA
>ERZ842401.3470-NODE-3470-length-19569-cov-5.111202_pt1 | contig 19569 bp, 22 predicted proteins | sample MGYA00521270_ERZ842401 | MGnify/ENA primary metagenome ERZ842401 (study PRJEB31892, sample SAMEA3878208) | bioreactor metagenome | biome: Moose rumen | place: Sweden | collected 2011-10 | study: EMG produced TPA metagenomics assembly of the PRJEB12797 data set... | reverse complement strand
GAGCTATTACAGCAGAAGGCCCGCCTATTCCGGTCGAAGTTATTAAAACTTTTTCGCCGTTTAAAAAGCCTGCCCAAGTTGTAAACTCGCGGTTTGAAGTTATGAAATAAGGATCACTTAAATATTTTGCGATCTTCTCACAACGTCCGGGGTCTCCGGGTAAAATGCAATAATCCGCGCTGTCGTTTTCGTTTAAATTTATATGATATTGTTGCATTATAAAAAATTAATTCCCCTTTATTATTTTTGCCATCATGATTAAATGTATTATAATAACGCGCTGTTAAGTTTAAAAGGCTTAAAAAATTTTATAGCGGAGGTTAAATTTACAAAAATGTCAGAACTCATTAAAATCGAAATGGAACCAAGAGATAAGACTGGCAAAAATGAAAATGGCCGCTTACGTCGTGCAGGTTATGTGCCTTGCATTTTGTACGGTCCAGAAATCAAGGAAAATATTATGGGCAAATTAAAAGTTCGCGAAGTTCAAAAAATTTTGTCCGGCCGTTGGGAATCAATGCGCATAAATGTAAAATTGCCTGATGGTTCTGAAGAAATGTGCTTAATCCGTGAAGCTCAGAGACATCCATTAAATGATATGCCTTTACACGTTGATTTCTTGCACTTAGTACGCGGGAGAAAAATTAATGTTAATATCCCAGTTGAAATTATTGGGCGCGATAATGCTCCGGGAATAAAAGACGGCGGAGTTTTGGAATTTAGTCACGAACTCGAAGTAAGTACATTACCGATGAGCATTCCGGATGTTATTACGGTTGATGTTTCTGCTTTAAATGTCGGCGATGCAATTCACGTAAAAGATTTAAAACTTCCGGAAGGTGTAGAGCCATTAGCAGACGCAGAAGAAGTAATAGCGATTATAGTAACGTCCAGAGGAGTCGAGGATGCTGCACCGGAAGAAGAAGCTCCATCAGCCGCAGATGTTGAAGTTGTTGCAAAAGGTAAAGCAGCTAAAGAAGAAGAATCAGAAGAAAAATAAAAAAATAAAAAAAATAATTTAACATCATGAAATTAATAGCCGGTCTAGGAAATCCAGGAGAAAAATATTTATTTACCAGGCATAATATAGGCTGGCTTAGTATTGAACATATAGCAGTAAATAATAATTTGGGCAGTTGCTCGGAAAAATTTCATTCTCAGTTTTGGAAATGGAACGATGTAATTTTGCTTCGTCCGTTAACTTTTATGAATAACAGCGGTCTTGCAATTAGTGAGGCCGTTAATTTTTATAAAATCAAATTGGAAGACATTTTAATTATTTATGATGATATGGCTCTGCCTTTTGGTAAATTGAGATTGCGTGCTAAAGGTTCTGCTGGCGGTCATAACGGTTTAAAATCAATAATCGGAGCTTTAGGAGATTTAAATTTTCCCCGTTTACGCGTTGGAATAGGAAAAAATAATAATGTCGATATGATTAATTATGTTTTGGGAAATTTTAACGAGACAGAACGCGAAGCACTGCCCGAAATATTTGACAAAGTTTATAACTCTGTAGATTTATGGCTACACAACGATATACAGCGGGCTATGACCTTCATAAACATGAAAAACCAGGAGGGAAAAAATAAATCAAATGAAATATAAAAAAATTTTATGCTGGCTTTTAATTTTACTTTTAGTAATTTCGTTATCGGGCTGCGGAGGCTCGTCGCATTCAAGTGTTTCGGATGATTCAAATTATTTACAGGAAAGCGATATAACAATTAATTTAACAAAAGAAGTAACAGGGGATAACGAGCATTATGAAGAATTTTCGTCTGGTACAAATGAAATCACTAACACGAAAATTATAAAAACTGGAGACGCTTCAACTTCAAACAGCGATGACGCGGACTGGTATGGTTATAATGCTGCTGTTTTAAATTCCGGCGGAACTTTAACAATTTCGGAATGCGTTTTTAACACAAATGGTTCACATGCAAACGCAATTTTTTCATATGGTTCTGATTCAGTTGTAAATGTTTCGAGGACTGTAATTACAACTTCCGGAAATAATTCAGGCGGTATAATGACGACCGGCGGAGGCACTATGAACGCAACAAATTTAACAATTAAGACCTCCGGAGGTTCATCAGCTGCAATAAGATCCGATAAAGGCGGCGGAACTGTTACTGTGAAACAAGGATATTACGAGACCTCAGGACGCGGATCGCCTGCTGTATATTCGACTGCTGACATTTCTGTTTCAAATGCTTATTTAAAATCAACGACTGCACAGGGCATCGTAATAGAAGGCAAAAATTCCGTAAGTTTAAATAATTGCACCGTTTATGCTGATAATACAACAGTCAACGGATCAAATACTAGCTATAAACAGGGCGTAATGATATATCAATCAGGTTCAGGCGACGCGGACAGCGGTACAGCAGAATTTGAAATGATCGATTCAAAATTTTTAAATTATACCGGCGATATATTTTTTATAAATAATACTGTGGCAAATATAACGCTCGAAAATTCTACGATCACGAATAACGACAGCTCCGGACAATTTTTAAGAGCAGAAGCAGCAGGCTGGGGGACTTCGGGTTCAAACGGAGGCAAAGTAAATTTAAATGCTTCATCGCAGAACATAGACGGCAATATTACAGTTGATAGTGTTTCAGGATTAAATTTATATCTTGATGATTCGTCAACTTTTAACGGCGCAATAAATTCAGATGGAAGCACTTACGTTGAGATTTCCGGCTCAACTTGGAATTTAACGGCGGATTCTGAAATTACATCATTAACCTGCGAAGCCGACAGCATAAATTTAAACGGACATACATTAACTGTTGGAGGGACTGCTTACACTTCCGGGACGGAATCAAGTGGAACGGCAATAAGTTTTAACAGTGATTCAAGTTCAGGAAATAATAATAATTCCAATAATACCCCTCCAACGAAGCCCGGAAATTAATTTTAATTGGCTCTCGATTAATTTTATTTTATATTTTAGTCGGGGGTCTTTTTTTTAAATTATTAATTATTAAATTCGTCATTTCGCCAAAACTTTTTTATAAAATTCTTCCGTTAAATCCGTCATCCGCTCGATCGAAATTATATTTTTTGAATCTAGATCGCTCGAAATCCGGTTTAATATAAAATTTTCAATTGCTGTTTTCCACTTTGAAATATTTTCTGGCTCAATTAAATTTGCTCCGCTCTTTGAAAATTGCTGTACTCCTTCAATGTCAGAAGCTATAACGGGTAAATTTACGCTCATGGCCTCAAGCATAGTTAAAGGCATCCCCTCAGAATTTGATGGAAATAATAAACATGATGAATTTAACATTAAATTTTCAACATAATTTTTATTTTGCGCGCCATGAAATTTAACGCGGTCAAAAATTTTTAACTCGTCAGCTAAATTTTTAAGCTCGTTTAATTGCGCCCCATCACCGATAATATTATATTGCCATTCATAATTTTTTAATTGTGCCAAAGCCTTTAAAGTTATATCAATGCATTTTAAACGCGTCAACCTTCCGACTGACAAAAAAATATTATTTTCAGGCTGAGTATTTTTCTTATCTGGAATTTTTATGCCGTTCGGAATAACCGTATTTAAATCCGAAATTCTCCCGGCCAAATGATTTTTTACAGCTTCTGAAACGCAAATTATTCCATCAGCATGTTTCAAAGGAATTATACCGGCATTGAGTGAATACATTGCATGAGCCGTCATGAGCCATTTTATTTTTTTACGTGAAGCAATTATCCAAGCTATCCAGGCCGGAACACGAGAATGCACGTGAATTAAATCAATTTTCAAATTTTCGAGTTTAAAAGCTGAATATAATCCAGTAAATAAATTTTTTCGGTCGACTGGCAGATGAATAATTTTTATTCCGTCACATAAATTTTTTTCGAGCGAGCCTCCAGAGTGCGCAATTATAATTTCATGACCCCGTTTAAATAATTCATTCGCCAAATTTATTAAATGTATTTCCGCTCCGCCCTGTTCTAAGCCAGGTATTATTTGTAAAATTTTCATAATGATTTAATTATATATTCTGCGCAACGTTTTGCCTCGTTAAAATTCTGGTTATGTAATTGTGAATCAGTTTCTACAAATTTTTTTATGTCGTTTATGTTTTTGCCTAGATCGATTATTAAATTTTTCTCGATAAATCTGTTAAATAATTCATCAAATCTTTTTGCGCCAAACCCAAATAAATTTTTAAAAAATCCCGTCGTCCTCTCAACCCGTAATAATCCAGCTTTAAAACCTGCCGTCACACTTTCTGAAACCATTGAAACGCTGTCCTCCGTGACTAAAACATGGCTAGCTTTACCCAACATGGCCGGGACTGGATTTTGATCAGGATCACGAGATGCAAGTAAAATAAATTCTGCACGATCCTTAAATATTTTATAAATTTCATCGTCGACATCTTTACCTGTTCTGCGCGAAGTCGTTATTAAAATTCCAGCGTCAATCTCTTTTAATGGCGTTAAAACTTTTTCGGCCCATTCCGGAGTAATTTTATAATTTGCATCGTTCCCACCAATTAAGACAGCTATAATTTTTTTACGGGTGACATTTTTAAATTTTTCCGCAGCTTCCTTTAAATCCGGTATATAAATATGATTCGGCGCACCAAGCGTATTAATTGCATTTTCATAATTTATTTTGTCATGCTCCGGAACTATTGCAAAATTAAACGGCTTCACACCTAAAATTGAAGGGTTCATTATTACAACAGATTTACAGCCGGTGATATTCGCTAAAGCTAAATTAAACGGAGCAGCAGAACTCCCAGCCGAAATAAATATATAATCTCTTGAATTTAAATTTATATAATCCGGAATTTTAAACCCGGCCATGTCGAGCCATTTACGAGAAAAATTTTCATTATGAGTTTTTAATCTGCGAGCCAAAATTTTAAATAATATTATTTTTTTTATGCCCCTAAATTTTGGAACTTCAATAATTTTTATTTTTTTTATTTCCGCGTTATTTAATAATCTCTCAAGCCACTTGCCTACCCCTAAAGACTGGTGAAAATGTCCGCGTATTCCATCACTTAAAATTATTACTTGCATTGTAAAATTTTCCTTACTTGCTCCAAATCTTCCGGAGTATCAACACCAATTGAAATTTTTTTACTTTTAGTTATTCCAACTTTAATTTTATAATCATGCTCCAAAATTTTTAACTGCTCTAAACTTTCGGCATTTGATAAAGGTGTTTCGGGCAATGAAATATATTTTTTTAAAAATTCCTTCGTATAGCCGTAAATTCCTATATGCTGGTAAATCGGCGAATTTATTTTATTACGTTCATATGGAATTAATGACCGGCTGAAATATAACGCAAAATTATTTTGACTTAACACGACTTTTACAATATTTGGATTTTCACGATCATCATTTAAATTTCTGCACAGCGTGGCGCAATAATTTCCGGCCTCCAACATTTCCGCAACTTCATCGATCATAATCGGATCTAACAAAGGCTCATCACCCTGAATATTTATAACCGCATCAACATCGAAATTTCTCGAAACAAGTTCCGCGCGTGTCGTTCCGTTTGGCAAATCTGAAGGGGTCATCATCGCATTTCCGCCAAAATCTTTTACGCAATTTAAAATTTTTTCGTCATCAGTTGCGACAATAATATTATTTAAAACTCTGCTTAATTTAACTTGTTCATAAACATGCCGTATCATTGGTTTATCAAAAATTTTTGCGAGCGGCTTTCCCGGAAATCTCGATGAACCGTAACGCGCTGGTATTACTCCTAAAATTTTTATTTTCATTTTTATATTATTTTATATTTTTATATTTTTATATTATATTTATGCTATTCCTGCTTTTAATAATTCGTGTATGTGAATAATTCCGACAGGCTTATTATTTTCGACGGCGATCAACACGCTTATTTCATTATCCTGCATAATTCTGACGGCTTCGGCTGCTAATGAATCGGGGTTAATAATTTTTGGGTTTTTGGTCATGGCGTTTTCAATTTTTACGTTAAATGCATTCGTCCCAGATTTTTCCATTAATCGGCGCAAATCACCATCCGTAAAAATTCCAGTTAAAATATTTTCCTCGTTCACCACACACGTAGCTCCGTAACCCTTATCGGTGATCGAGAATAATGCATCCTTCACTGAAACTCCTTCTAAAACAACCGGCAGCCTATCACCAGATGACATTAAATCACGAACGCGCGTTAATAATTTTCGCCCCAATGCTCCGCCTGGATGAAACATCGCAAAATCTTCACGCCTCAAACCCCTCAAAATCGTAACAAGCGCAGCAATCGCATCACCAATAACTAATTCAAGCGTAGTACTCGACATCGGCGCAAGCTGTAACGGATCGCCTTCTGTTTCAACGTGAGCATTTAAAATTATGTCGGCATGTTCCGCCAATGGTGAATTTAAATTCCCAGTTATAACGATCATTTTTGCCCCCAATCTCCTAAAATGTGGCAATAACGCTACTATTTCAGAAGATGAACCGCTGTTACTGATCAATAATCCTATGTCCTCGCGCCTGACCATTCCGAGATCTCCGTGCGAAGCTTCTGCTGCGTGTAAAAAAAATGAAGGCGTTCCAAGTGAAGCAAGTGTCGCAGAAATTTTCCGCCCAACATGCCCGGATTTTCCTAAACCTACAACAACCACTCGACCCCGACAATTATAAATTTCACGTGCCGCGTTTACTATTTCAACGCCAACATTTTCAGCTGAATTTAAAATCTCTTCGGCCTCTGTTCTCATTAATTTTTTTGCGGAGTTTAATAATTCTTCGTCACTAAAATTTTTTTTACGCATGTTCTGTATTTATAAAATTTTTCGCTACATTGTGAACGGCTAACACCTGATCTAAAAATTCGGGCATGTCGCTCAACGGGATCATATTCGGGCCATCGCTTAATGCTTCTTTTGGATTCGGATGAGTTTCAGCAAAAACCGCATCAATTCCAACAGCAGCAGCAGCACGCGCTAAAGGTAACGCCATTTTATGATCTCCTCCGCTCATTCCGCCCAAACCTCCGGGACGTTGAACGCTGTGAGTTGCATCGAACATTACCGGGTATCCAAATTCACGCATCGTAATTAATCCCGTCATGTCCACTACTAAACGATGATAGCCTAAACTTGTACCGCGCTCGCATAAAATTATTTTATCGTTTCCAGCTTCTCGGCATTTTGTCGCAGCGTATATCATGTCATCCGGTGCTAAAAATTGAGCTTTCTTGATGTTTATAATTTTTCCTGTTCTGGCGGCTGCTGTTAATAAATCAGTTTGACGGCACAAAAACGCAGGAATTTGAATAACGTCCGCAACTTCTCCAACTGGTTCAGCCTGATAACTTTCATGTATATCCGTTAAAATTGGAACGTTCAAGATGTTTTTTATTTCTGCTAGTTCTTCGAGTCCTTTTTTTAGTCCCGGCCCTCTCCAAGCGTGAAGAGATGTTCTGTTAGCTTTATCGAATGACGCTTTAAAAATATATAATAAATTTCTCTCATCACATATTTTTTTCATGTACTTAGCAACATGCAAGCCGAGATCTAAATTTTCAAGCGAACAGGGCCCCGCAGCAATTACGAGGCTCCCATCTCCAATAAATTTACCGTTTAAATAATATTTGTTCACTCTTAATTTATACCTTATGCTTTTCCGGCTGAACCAAATAAATTAATTTTGTCGCGCACTGTTTGTCTAATTGCTTCAAATCCAGGAGCTAATAATTTACGCGGGTCGAATCCTTTACCTTCGAGGTCTTTACCTGCTTCAATATATTTTCTCGTAGCTGCTGCAAATGATAATTGGCACTCTGTATTAACGTTGATTTTTGAAACTCCGAGCGTAATAGCTTTTTTGATCATTTCATCGGGAATTCCTGAACCGCCATGAAGAACTAACGGCATTAAACCAGTTTTCTCTTGAACTTTTGCGAGGACATCAAAATTAAGTCCTTTCCAATCGGCCGGGTATTTTCCGTGAATATTTCCGATCCCAGCTGCTAACATGTCGACGCCTAAATCAGCAATTTTTTTGCATTCTTCCGGGTCTGCAAGTTCTCCGTTTGAAGTTACACCGTCTTCAGTTCCGCCGATTCCTCCGACTTCTGCTTCGATTGACATTCCGAGATGATGTGCGGCGTTAGTTAATTCTTTAGTCTTCGCGATATTTTCATCGATTGCGTAATGTGAACCATCGAACATTATCGAAGTAAATCCGGCTTTAATGCATTTATATGCGCCTTCGTAAGTTCCGTGATCGAGATGTGTACAAACTGGAACGCTGATTTTTAATTCTTTGTCCATTGCCGCGACCATTGCCTGAACTGTTGAGAAGCCTCCCATATATTTCCCTGCACCTTCCGACACGCCTAAAATTACGGGTGCTTTTAATTCTTCTGCTGTTAATAAAACTGCTTTGGTCCATTCGAGATTATTAATATTAAACTGACCGACAGCATAATGTCCGGCCTTAGCTTTTTGAAGCATTTCTATACCGTTTACGAGCATTAAAATATCCCCCTCGTTAAAGATTAAAAAATATAATTTATAATATCACTTAAAAATTTTAAAAAATATCAGGAGTTTTATACATTGTCGCATGAATTTAATAATAATAATTTGAAGTTTAGAACGTGGGCGGAAATAAATTTAAAAGCACTCGAACATAATATAAAAATTTTAAGAAAATATTTAAAGCCCGGTACGAAATTCGCTGGAGTCTGTAAAGCTAATGCTTACGGTCATGGAATAATACAAATTGCCAAAAAATTACAGGACTGCGAAATTGATATGTTATGCGTTGCGAGCATTGACGAAGGAGAAATTTTAAGAGCGAACGGGATTAATTTACCTGTTTTGTGTTTGGGATATTCTGAGGCGGAATTATCTGAAAGAATTTTGAAAAATAATATTATTCAAGCAGTCGGAAATTTTGAGGACGGAAAATTATTTTCAGATTACGCAAAAAATTTAAATTTAAAAATGAAAATTCACGTAAAAATTGATACTGGCATGAGCAGACTCGGATTTTATTGGCCGGAAGATGAAAATTTAAAATTGAAAGCAGCAAACGAAATTTATAATTTATGTAATTTACCGGGAATTGAAGCGGAAGGAATTTTTACACATTTTGCGAACGCTGATGGAGATTTAAATTACACTGAAACGCAGTTAAATAAATTTCTCGAATGCAAAAAATATTTAAGTGATCTCGGAATTAATTTTAAAATTTCTCATGCTTCAGCGAGTTCGGGTTATTTGATTTCGCAAAAATTTCATTTGGATATGTGCCGCTTTGGGATTGCTTTATATGGTTATTCATATCCTGACACGGGAAATAAAATTAAAAACATCGGATTAAAACCAGTCATGAAAGTTAAATCTAAAATCTGCGCTGTGAGAAATCTCCCGGAAAATTCTTATATTAGTTACGGATGCACGTATAAATTAAATCGTAATTCAAAAATTGCAGTTTTGCCGGTTGGTTATGCTGATTGTTTTCCCAGAAGTTTGAGCAACAATTTTCACGTTAAAATAAAAAATAAATTATGTCCTGTTATTGGCCGGGTCTGTATGGATATGATTATGACTGATGTAACAGAAATTGACGACGTTAAGCCCGGAGATGTCGCGGTAATTTACGATGAAGATTTAATGATGGAAGCCGTAAAAAATTCAAATACGATAATTGATGAAATAATTTGCCGGGTAATGCCTCGCGTTCATAGGGTGTACATAAATGACGAAATTTGAAATTTTACCGTTTAGATTAAAGCCGGTTTTTAAAAATTATATTTGGGGCGGAGAAAAGTTAATTAACTTCTGGAATAAAAACAGCGTTCCACCACTCGCAGAAAGTTGGGAACTAGCAGCACACCCGGACGGAGATAATTTAATTTTAAACGGCGATTTAAAGGGCTTAAGATTGTCCGAAGCAGTTAAAAAATTTCCCGAAATAGTCTCATCAGATTTTGATCCACATAATAATATTTTTCCCTTAATGGTGAAATTGCTGGACTCAAAAAATATTTTGTCCGTTCAAGTTCATCCAAATGACAAATATGCAGAAATTTATGAAAATTCTCTCGGTAAAACTGAATTATGGTACATCATTAGTCATGAACCGGATGCGTTTATATATTTGGGATTTGAACACGAAATTTCAAAAAAAGAATTTGAGAAAGCAATTTTAAATAATTCCCTAACAGATTACCTAAAAAAAATTTACGTCAACAACGGCGACACGTTTTTAATTGAACCTGGAACAATTCACGCAATAGGCGGAGGGATTTTATTGGCGGAGGTGCAACAAAATTCAAATATTACATACAGAGTTTACGATTATGGACGAGGCAGGGAATTGCATATTAAAAAAGCTCTCGATGTAGTAAAAACAACTCCGATAAATTACGATGCTAAAAAATGCGATAAATTCAAAACAAAAATTTTACAGCCCGAAAATAATTCAATTAATTTTAAAAATCCCGACTCGTTTAAATTTATATTATGTCTTGAAGGTGAATGCGAATTTACGAACGAAAATATTAATTTAAAATTAGAACTCGGCGAAAATTTATTTATTCCAGCAAATTCCGGAGCGTTTAAAATTTCCGGTTCATGTAATTTATTAATGGCTTATGTGTAAAATTTAAAATAAAAAAAATTCCTCCCCATAAATTTCAGAGGAGGAAAAAAAATTTTTTAAATCCGGATTATGCTAATTTTGCCCCAAGTGCTTTGCATTCGTTTAATACGTCATCGTCAGGTTCGAGATGTGATTTAACGCTCCCTGCTAAATTTGCACCGCCATCGGTTACGCGGCCTTCCCAAGTTCTGAGCCATTCGCCATCGCCCCAATCATATGAACCAAATACAGCAACTTTTTTGCCCTTAAGTGATCCAATTGCATCGGAGAAAAATGGTTCCATTTCGCCCTCTTCAATAACTTCCGCGCCCATTGCAGGCGATCCGAATGCTACAGCATCAAAACTCGCAACATCACCGGCTGAAGCTTCAGAAACATTTTTTAAAGTAACGTCTGCTCCTGCACCTTTTGCACCTTCTGCGACTGCGTTTGCCATTTTTTCGGTATTACCGCCGCCGCTCCAGAATACTACTAAAACCTTCGCCATGATAAAAAAAACCTCCTGAAATAGAATTTAATTAATTTATTTATACGATCTGCAAGTTATTTAAAATCTTCTTCGCAGCATCATATTCAGCGCGTTTATATTGCATGAAAATTTTTTCAGCACGTTTAATAATATTTTTATCAGCCCCGTAAACTTTCCAATAACCTGACGCATAATTTTTATTATTTTTATCACTCATGAACCCCCGAACATCTTCCGGCGGATAATCCAAAAATATCCCGATCTCGTGAGGAAATTCGTTTATAAATTTTTTCTGCATAAATTCGAGACATTTATTTATATTTGGGACTGGATAATTTAGCTCGTTTAATAAATTTAATGCTTCCGGTGAAGTTATTGCCCTGTGAATTAAATTGCGTCTGAAAATTAAAACGAGTGCATTTTTTGAGTGGGTAAACTCATTTAATAAAATATATTCAATCCCTGTTTTATGCAAAAATTCAGATGCTGACGACTTCCAAATATTTTTTAAATTTTCGTTACCGCGTTTAAAATTTATGAGTGTCGCAGCTTTTATGCCTTTTATTGTTGGTGCACCAAAACAGAATAACAACCCTTTTATAAAATTTTCAGGTTCAGAATTATTAACAATCTGCATAAATTTTTGAAACGTTATTGAATATTCTTCAGACATATAAATTTACCCTGCTATTTAAAATTTTAGTTTGACGCAAAAAACTTATAATAATTTTTTAAATTTGTCAAGAAAAAAAATTTTATTTCAGGGAAAATTATTGTAAATTCTGGAAAAACAAAAATTAAACAGGGGTGCATCTCCATAATAAAAGAGATTATAAAAATTTCACCCCACCGATGAAAAATAAATTTATTGTTTGTTATGACCTAAATACGCCTCTAACACTTCGGAATTATTTTGAATTTCATCGCCCGTACCTTCGGCAATCTTCGCTCCAAAATTTAAACAAATTACATGCGGACAAATTTTCATGATCATATCCATATGATGTTCAATTACTAAAATTGTTAATTTAAAATCTTCATGAATCTGCAAAATTAAATTATTTAAATCGTTTACTTCTTCAGGATTCATTCCGGCGGCCGGTTCATCAAGTAATAATAATTCCGGTTTGGTCGCGAGTGCTCTGGCAATTTCCAATTTTCTCTGAAGCCCATAAGGTAAAGTCCCGGCTTCTTGATCAGCACGGTCGGCAAGTCCTACACGTTCAAGCAGATCCATCCCAAAATTTTTTAAATCACTCTCAACAGTTGACCAGCGTCCTAAATGTAAAATTGCCTCAATTAAATCATATGAACTAAATTTATTTTGTGCAGCAGTTATTATATTTTCCAAAACAGTTGAACGCGCAAATAATCTCAAATTTTGAAACGTTCGAGCTATTCCCATTTTATTAATTTTATATGCTTTATATGACGTGATGTCCTCGCCCTTAAAAATTATTTTTCCAGAACTCGGAGTATATACACCGGAAATTATATTAAATATTGTAGTTTTTCCCGCGCCGTTCGGTCCGATGATTCCCGTTAAAGATTCAAGAGGAATATTAAAACTTACATCGTTAACGGCAACAACTCCGCCAAAATTCATATTTACGTGAGATAATTCCAACATTATTTATTTTCCCTCCTCGTGAATAATTCCCAAATTTCGTGGCTCCCCAATAATCCTTCCGGACGAAATACCATTATTATCACGAGCAATAACCCATAAATTAACATTCTGTACTGTGAAACATCCCGGAAATATTCCATTACGAGCGTGATCGTCATCGATCCTAAAATTGTCCCGCTTAATGATCCGAGTCCGCCAAAAACTACAACCGCAGTTAATTCAGTTGATTTCATCATGTCGAACATTGAAGGCTGTATAAAGCACATATATCCCCCCAATAATGATCCAGCTATTCCGCAATAAAACGCAGAAATTATTAACGCCTTCATTTTTGTAGCTGGAGTGTTAAAACCAATCAACGAAGCAACAATTTGATCATCGCGAGTTGCTTTTAATTCCCGTCCGATCTTTCCATCGAGAATGTTAAATAAAAATATCGCAAATCCTACAAATAATATTACTGCCAATGTTCTCGATGTATACGGCTCAATTCCCGGCAATCCTCTTGAACCTCGCGTTAATGACTGCCAGTTCTCAATAATTAATCTTATTGCTTCACCTAAACCGATCGAAGCTATTGCGTAATAATCTCCAGTTAATTTTAATGTCGGGATTCCAATCAACCAAGCTACTAACACCGCCATTAATCCACCGGCCAAAATCGCAGGAGAAAAATTTACGCCGTATTTCACCGTTAAAATTCCTGTAGTGTATGCTCCTAACGCCATATAAGCAGCATGGCCGAGCGTAAAAATTCCGGTGAAGCCCGTTAAAACTGAAACTCCCATCGCAGCAATACAATTTATGCACATTAAAATTATTATGCCTTCCTGATAGCCTCCAACCGGAGTAAACGCTAAAATTATCCCTAAAACTATTATAAAAGTATTCCTGAACATTTTTTATTTTTGCACCTTAAATTTTTTCAATTAATTTTTTTCCGAAGAACCCAGCAGGACGAATTAAAAGCATTATGACGAGCAAAGAATAAACAACGAGGTCGCGCATTTGAGAACTTATAAAACCTGCCGTCAACATTTCCGCCAATCCTAAAATTAAACTTCCAAGTACTGCGCCGGGCAATGAACCTAAACCGCCAATTACTGCGGCTATAAATGCTTTAGTCGTAATATTTCCAAGTTGAGGATATAAACTGTAACGAACTGATAAAAATATTCCGCCGACTGCCGCCAACATTCCTGCAACAAAAAACACTATACAAATTAAAAACGTAACATTTACACCCATTAGGCCGGCCGTTTTTATGTCGCAAGCTGCTGCACGAATTGCTAAACCCCATTTGGTGCGATGTAAAAAAATTTGTAACATGCTTAAAAAAATTATTGCCGTGATCAATGACAATAAATCCGACGCGCTTAACGTTATTCCATTTCCGAGCGAAAATATTCCAGTTGGGAAAGTATTTTGTGGAAGCGCTTTAATTCTTCCGCCGACTGTCACGACAAATAAATTTTCGATTATTATATTTACTCCCATCGAAGCAATTAATAAATATAAGGTTATCGGAGTTTTTTTGCGTATTGGTTCATATGCTAATAATTCCGTTAAAATTGCTGTGATCCCTGATGCTAATAACGCGCCTAACATCGAAAATACAACGTTATAACCCCATTGAGTTAATAAATAATAGCACGCGTATCCGCCAACAACTAAAAAACCTCCGTGCGCAAAATTCGAAAATAATAAAATCGAATACACTAACGAATATCCAACGGCTATTAATGCGTAAACGCTTCCGAGAGATAATCCGTTTATAATTTGCTGTATCAGTGTTGAAAATGTAAATGTCATTTTTAAAATTCTCACCTTCGATTAAAATAAATAAAATAAAAAAATAAAAAATACGCCAGCCCGTAAATTATACAGACTGACGCATAAAAATTTATAAAATTTAATTCAATTTAAATATAAAATAATTTATTCCGGTCTAACTTTTGCGAAGAATAAAGATTTTTTCTGCTCAGGATCGCAACGTAAAATTACGCCGTCTTTGTCTTTCGGGTTATGAAATTCGTCCATTGTCAAAACGCAATGTAACAATTTTAAATTTTTAGTCTGTTCGAGAGCATCTCGAATTTTTTCGGGGTCATCAGTTCCGGCTCTTTCGATAGCATCTTTTAACCAGTACACGCAGTCATATGCCATTACGGCGTTCATAAATTCCTGACATTCTGTTCCGGCTGATTGTAAATATTTATCGAAGAAATTTTTTAAAGCTGGATCATATCTGTCTACATGGCTGACCCAATATGAATTACGCAAAGTGTCGCCAGAAATTTCCCACATGAAATCGCCGTAACCATCTCCGCCAACGATAGCCGTTTCAATTCCCAACTCGCGAGCCTGTTTAACTGCTAACGGCAAAGATTTGCCCATGAACGGGAAAATTAAAACATCTGCGCCACTGTCTTTAATATTTGTGAGCTGTGATCTAAAATCAACATCGTCGCCTCTGAAACCTTCATCAGCAGTAATTTCTCCGCCTGAATCTTTGAAGCTCTTCATAAAAAATTCTCTTTGCCCCTGAGAATAATCGCTTGAAACGTCGTAAAGTATTGCGGCTTTTTTGGCGTTTAAATTTTTGAAAGCAAATTGAGCCATTATTGCGCCCTGATACGGATCTAAAAAGCAAATTCTAAAATTATACGGTCTAACTTTCCCGGCTTCATCAACTGTAACCAATGGATTCGTCGGGAGCGTTCCTAAATGTGAAACATGTCCGCGATTAAAATGGGGAGCTGCTGCGATGCAAAGTCCACTGCCTGAAGGTCCAATTACTGCGCTGACTTTATCCTGTTCGACTAATCTGCGAGCTGCGTTCACCATATCTTCCTGACGGGTTCTGCAATCGTACATAATGACCTCAACAGGACGGCCTAAAATTCCACCGGCTTCGTTAATTTCTTTTACAGCGATCTTAATGCTTTCGACTTCTGCGACTCCGTAAGCTGCAAAATCTCCTGTTACTGTTGCAATTTCTCCGATCTTAATTGGCTGAACGGCCATGACCTGAGATGCCATTACAAATAAAATTAACGCACTTAAAAATATTTTTTTCAAAATGAGAACTCCTCCTAAAAAAATTTTTAACAATCTGAAATATTAGCACTGATAAAATTAAAATAAAATTAAAATTCCAAATCCGAATGAGAACCGGTGCGGGATAAAACTAAAATTAATTTATTGTCGTCAATATAATAAACCAAAAGCCAATCCGGCAATATATGACACTCTCTAAATCCTTTATAATTTCCGATCAATGCATAATCTTTATATTTTGGAGGCAGTTTCACTCCACTTGAAAGCATTGCAACAACTTCCTTAAGTAAGTTTATATTATATCCGCGTTTTTCAGCACGTTTTAAATCTCTGTTAAATTTTTTAGATCTTGTTACTTTAAATTTCATCATCTTCCCTATCGTCGGATTTAAGTATATCGTTAAAAAGCTCATCAACGTTGTCATAAAACTTATATTTTTCAGGATGAGCAACAATTTCTAAAGTCTCGTTCATAGCGTCAATAGTTTCCCGATTAAAAATTCTTACTTCCTGGTTGACTTCAACGACTTCAGTATTTTTTTTTTGCTCCTCGTTAATAATTTTCCCCATAAAATAAAACCTCCTAAATAAATTTTTTTGGTATAATAAGCGTAATTTTAAATAAAAAAACTTTTCACGCAGAAAATAATTTTTTTTACAGGCACAAAAATTCAATTTAAAATCAACCGTCGCAATGAATCATAAATTTATTTTTAAAAAAAGTTTTTCGCAAAATTTATTACAGATTTTTCTTCTTGAATATAAATAATTTACTCGCAACATAATTAAAAATTATCACTAAAATATTTGAGATCGTTTTTATTATCACGTCATTGAATTTAAATACATCTACGAACAAATACATTATTACAACGTCCATTATTCCAGTTGCAAGACGACACGCCAAAAATGAAATTAATTCACTTAAAATACTCTTTATAGAATTATTCTCACTGTGAAAAACATATTTATGATTCGTAGCATACGCAAAAAATACTGCTATAAGCCACGCCCATATTGTCCCGGCTACAGTGCTAAAATTTAAAAATCTCGTCAATCCCCAATATGAAAATATATTTAATATCGTCGTTAATATTCCAAAAATCCCATACATGATTATTTCTCGCAAGTTTTTCAAGTTTAAAAGCCTCCCAAAAATTTTTAATATACCCTCTGTGTTATACTCAATTTTAAACCTGATTATTTATTAATTCACAAGGAGGAAAATTTTTTTATGATGCCTTTTGGTTTTGGCTTTGATCCAACGATGATTTTTTTAATACCCGGTGTTTTATTATCAATGTGGGCAAGCTCAAAAGTAAATACAACTTTCGCACAGTATAGCCAAATTAGAGCACGCTCAGGAAATACCGCAGACGAAATTGCAAGAATGTTATTAACCCTTTACGGTCTCGGAACTATGCCCATTAATCATATTGCAGGAAATTTAACGGACAATTATAACCCTCAAAACAGAACTTTAAATTTATCCGATTCAGTTTACGGGAATACAAGCATCGCATCCATCGGTGTAGCAGCTCATGAAGTCGGGCACGCAATTCAGCATCATGAATCATATTCCCCGCTAATCTTCAGGAACTCCATAGTCCCAGTAGTGAGTATATGTTCCAGCGCGTCAATGCCTTTATTCATCATAGGGTTACTCATGTCTAATCACCTGCTAGTGAATTTAGGCATAATGTTATTCACTGGCGCATTAGTCTTCCATTTAGTAACACTTCCTGTTGAGATAAATGCCAGTTCCCGAGCCTTAAAGCTACTGGAGCAGACACACACTCTATCTTCCGATGAACTTTCTGGAGCGAAAAAGGTACTCACAGCAGCAGCCATGACCTATGTAGCAGCAGCCTTAATGTCAGTGTTGCAGTTAATCAGGCTAATACTTATAGCCAGATCACGGAGGCGTTAATTCATTGAGGGGAATAGAAGCTGCACTCAAGATATTAACGACTGACCAGAGCACGGGAGCATTTGCCTCAGAAGCTCTTCGTAAACTAGCAGACCGAGAGAGCATGAAGCCTACAGATATATCCCTAGCCTCATCACTGGTCTATATAGTTATGCGCAGAAAAGAACTCTGGGAAAGTATTTCAGCTAAGTTTCTGCGTACCCGAGACAATCTTCCTCCTGAAGTGTATATGAGCATAATTATGGGAACAGGAGGCATCTTAGAGCTTAGGCGTTTCTCAGAAGGAGTGCTAATCAATGGCATACTGGAATACCTGAAACACGATAAAGATTTTGTGAAGTATGTCTCACTGGTGAATGCTGTTCTCAGGAAGATTAACGAGGCAGGTGCAGAACTTACTGAAGCCTACAAGAACTCTGCAGCAATCGAGGATAAAGCGCTCTACTCTGGGATACCGGTGTGGTCAATGCCAGCGTGGTTGAAGACCTGGAGTCGTCAGGAACTAGCACTAATTTTCGAGATGATGCTGAAGCCATCCTATGCGACTTTACGAGTAACGCCAGGCAAACTCGACGACTTGACCTCCCTTCTTGATGCAAAGGGTATCCGCTACACTCAGTCCGATATTTCTTCATCTCTTAGGCTAACTGGAAGCATATTGCCTACAAAAGTACCCGGTTTTGCTGAAGGTTTATGCACAGTACAATCGGAAAGCTCAATACTTGCGGCCTCATTAGTGAAGAAGTTCTACTCTGAAGGCCTGATTCTGGACATTTGTTCCGGGCGAGGAGTGAAAGCTGCGCAGATATTGCAGGACAACCCTCAGGCAAAGATAGAGTGTTGGGACATTTCAGAAGCCAGGCTCAAAAGTGCAGAACGTGAATTTTCTCGTCTCGGCCTCACTGAACGCGCAAATATCCGTATCGGCGATGGAGTAGTCCTAGTCCCTGAAGACTCTCCGTCATGTGTGGTGCTAGATGCTCCCTGCTCGTGCTCGGGAACTTGGACGCGTAAGCCTGAGTCTAAGTGGCGGCTAGACTGGAAGAAGTTCGATGGTCTCACTGGTATTCAGGCTAAGTTACTTGATCACGCAGTAAGTGTGTGCAAAGAAGGCGGCTATGTGCTCTACATTACGTGCTCATTGCTCAAACCGGAAAACGAGAGCGTAGTTGCGCAAGTTTTGGCCAATCACCCAGAATGTGCCGATGTATCAAGCTTAATAGGTTGGAGGGGCAGCATGTATAGACGTGGTAAGCCTTACGGGACGTATATATTGCCGTATAACTCATGGCTTGACGGATTTTACTGCGCACTTATCATTAGGAGGTCTGTTAATGCCTAAGTTTAAGAGTGTTATAGAGAAGGAACGGCAGGACGAGTTTTGGGATATTTGCGAATCTGGGACAGCCCAAGAAATCCAGGAGGCTATAGATTCAGGCCTTGATGTCAATTACGTCTATGAGTATGGCAGCACAGCTCTAATGATAGCTGCGAGAAAAAATACTCCTGATGCAGTGAAAGTGTTGCTAGATGCTGGAGCCGATATCAATGCGAGGGAACAGGACGGCAATACAGCACTAGGTTGGGCAGCGACAAACATTTACCCCGAAATCATAGACATGTTAATGCAGGCAGGAGTGAACATTAACACAGGACGTGATGACGGCATAACTCCACTTATGGTGGCGGCAAAGAAGAATAACCCTGAAATCGTGAAAACTCTGATATCTTACAGAGCTAACCTTAACATGAAGGATACTAACGGGATGACGGCTCTTCTTTACGCTGCGATGAACAATCCTGATCCGGAAGTAGTGAATGCCCTGATAGCTGCTGGAG
>ERZ842401.3469-NODE-3469-length-19573-cov-11.044779_pt1 | contig 19573 bp, 11 predicted proteins | sample MGYA00521270_ERZ842401 | MGnify/ENA primary metagenome ERZ842401 (study PRJEB31892, sample SAMEA3878208) | bioreactor metagenome | biome: Moose rumen | place: Sweden | collected 2011-10 | study: EMG produced TPA metagenomics assembly of the PRJEB12797 data set... | reverse complement strand
AATCAAAGGGGAAGATAGACAAATCGTCCCAAGTTATTTTTTGATCATTACTTAATATTTTTTTCATAAAAACTGGAGTGTAATTTGCATAACTTATTCATACAGATAAAATATGCGCTCCATCATCTGCCATTTTTCGTCACTTGTAGCGTCTTCATACGTATGTATCGTAAGGTAACGGGGACAACACCCCAGGAATATCGCAAGCAGCAAGGGCTGTCTTGAAGTTTATCTTGTTTTCGTAGTCAATAGTTCTATAGAACCCAACAATCCTGATGGGAGTAGGGGTGATTCTTTTGTGAAGAACTTGAAGCATCCTACGGTCTTTCTTCCTTTGGAGGGGCGTGGGGTGCCATTGCTCAGCCACTCGGGAATCTTTGCCATATAACGACCTGCCGTAGGACTGCCTGGGGCATAGGTGTATGTCAGGGGTTCTGACCATTCTATGTCGTCTGGCTCCTGCTCATCGCCTATCATGCGGTTAGGCCACAGGTTGGTAACGTCAATGCTTATGGTGTTGGTGCCTTTATGTATGGCAGAGGTGATATCCAATAGGAATGGTGCCTTCCATAGAGTGGGGAAGGGCTTGCCATTGACGGTTACAGAGGCAAGGTTTTTTACTTGACCTAAGCTGATGATATAGCGTGCGTCTTTCTTCAGTTTCTTAATGGTAAACGAATTGCTGTATGTCGCTGTCCCTGAGAAATATCTTACGTTGCTGTCAGAGGATGTCGTCCAGTCGAACAGAGTGTCATTATCAACAATGATGTCATCAGCGTCTTTATAGTGAAAAGCCACCTTCCACCCTTTGTCTATCTCTGTCCTGCCGTCGCTGGTCGGGAGTGAGGTTAGCAGTTGGTTTTCAGGACGTGGCGTTTCAGAAGATGTCTCTGTATCTGAGATAATGATAAATCTTGAACCGTACGGCTCTATGGAGAGTATCATAGGTCTATCGTCTATCTTCTGCATAGTAAGATTGTATGCATCCCATATCTCCAGTTTCCTGCCTTTGGCAACGGAGGCAAGCCGGATGGTGTCTGATACGCTTTCGTTTGTAGGATTACAGAGGAACAGTATGTCATTATCTCCGTCAGTGCGCTGATAGGTCATGAACTTATCCGTTCCCTTCCATTGCTGTTTCGTCGGCACACCACGTTGCAGGAGCGACTGACAGCGTGCCATGTAGTCGAATAGTGCGCGTGCTCCACCAGCTTTCCACCATGTCTGATTGGGTACGAAATGTGTGCCCCAGATGCCGAACGACATTCCCGGCTCTACATTTGTCCAAGGGTTGCAGGCGCCTGCATGGAGCATCATCCTGTTAACACCATTGCAGTAGGCTTTGTCGCATATCGGTTTTAGGGATTGCGGGTCGTCTTTCCATGCGTGAAGAGGCCAGCACGTAAAGGCTTCTGCGGCAAGCAACGGGCGTTGCAGATTTCTCATCACCTGCTCATGACGCTTCATGTCTTTCCAACCCCATGTCTCGGGCTTAACCCAGAATTCTGTCGCTATGACTGCGCTGTTTGCCTCCTTGAGTATCTTGTTGATATCGAGCACTTGGAATGGCTTCTGCCCGCCTGTACCGTACGGCTCTATCATCAGCTGCATACCGGGTGTCTTGCGTGCCAGCTGATTCATATAGCCATAATAGTTTTCCGCAAAGAGTGAGGTGACAACATCTACAAGGTCTTTCTTGAATCGTGCCGACTCTTCCTTACTGCCGATGATGTTGCGCCCTGCGATGTAAGGCAGGTAGGGCAGTATGTCATATTTCTTCCGTTTCAAGAACTCATCTGGCAAAACCACACTCCAATCCTGACCGCCAGCCTCATAGCTGTCTATCTCTATTATATTAAACGTTTTGCCGGCATGAGGTCCTGCAATGTCTATGAGCATCTGTGGATATGCATCCCAAAAGGCCTTTACAGCCACCCTGTTCATCTTGTCACACTCCAGCCCTTGTCCCGACAGAGGGGCTTGTGCTTCGTTGGTCTTTCCGTTTGTCGTGTGTCCGAAGCGCAGAAGGCTATACCCGGAAATGTCTTTGGCAAGGGCAGAAGGAATGTTTGCTATCTGAGATGACTTGTCAAAATACTGTGTCAGGTCTATTATGTTTTCCTTCATGACAATGCTGTCGTCAGGAAGTGCCAAGAGGCAGATGTCTTCGTAATAGTTGTATTTTTCGTCAACCTTTGGACGAGGGAGTGCGACACTAATAAAGATAGGTTTTTTCTTGCCTTTGCCAACAGCTGTGTCGGGCATCTTTGTTTCTGAGAACACAAGTTTCTGCATGCTATATTCCGGTGTCACTGTTCCGTAGGCACTTGATGACCATCCGGGGCAGTTGTGGGTACCGAAGGTGAGTCCGAGACGCTGGCACTCATCCATCGTCCAACGCATCATAGACTTCCATTTCTCTGAACCGATAGCGCAGGTGGGGTCACCAACCCTGCTTTGCCGGTCACCGCCAATCTGAAAATTCTGTACGCCAGATAGTCCAGCAGCCTTGAAAGCCTCCAGATCTTTCGTGATAGCCTCCTTACTGACAAGCCCATCCATCCATTGCCATATTATCAATGAACGTTGCCCGTCAGTCGGCGAAATAAAATCATTCCGATACCCCTGTGCAACTGCCATAACAGCAGACACACATACAAAAAATAAACACGCAATTTTTTTCATTGAACATTGAACATTGACCATTCACCATTGACCATTGACCTTTAACCTTAGACCTCTCACCTCTTACCTCTAAACTCTAAACTCTAAACTCTCAACTATTTCCCCTCCCTTGGGAGGGGTAGGGGTGGGGTCTTTACTTTTCCCCCTCGCCATAGATGTAGCACTGTGCATTGGCTGTGTATTCAAACACTTCCTCTGGCTTGAAGAACCTGCGCACTTCAATGGCGGCATTCTCAACAGAGTCTGAGGCATGCACGATGTTCTGCTGGTTGCTCATGGAATAGTCACCGCGTATGGTGCCGGGAGCTGCCTCACGACCATTGGTGACACCAGCCATCTGACGTACCACCTTGACAGCTTCTACTCCTGTGAGTGCAAGGGCGATGACGGGCGATGCCTGCATTGATGCCTGCAGGGATGGGAAGAATGGCTTGTCAACCAGATGGGCATAGTGCTCACGAAGTATCTCATCGCTGAGTTGCATCATCTTCATACCAGAGATACGCAGTCCGCGACGCTCGAAACGGTTGACAACTTCTCCAATCAGCTGCCTCTGTACGCAGCTGGGCTTCAATAATACTAATGTAGTCTCCATAGGTAATTAGGAATTAATAGATTTGTTGATAATAAATAATTTGTGGTTGCAAAGATAAATATTTATTTTTGCAATACCATCAAATTGTTTAGTTTTTTTCTTTCTTTCAGAAAAATTATTGTACTTTTGTCGCATGAAAGTCAATTATAAATTATAAATTAGGAATGAGGAATGAGAGATGCAAAGATTGATGGGATAAGTGAATTTTTACCAAAAAAATGAACACGAGATAAAGAAAATCTCTCTTAAATGACCAAAATGGTAAGAAAATTGAAGGTTGATAATCAAAAATTTGGATATTTGAAGTAAAATGTGTAATTTTGCGCGTTGATAGTTGACAGTTGATAGTTGACAGTTGATAGGTGAAAATTAAGAGAATCATAGCTGAAGGTGTTGTCGGGCTGGTATTGTTGGGAGCTGCTGGTGTGGGTATCATGGGATGGTACTCTGAGCGCGAGCGCGTGGCGGAGATGGAGTCACAGATTGTGGACCTGCAGAAGGACCAGAAACGCTCTGTGGTACTGCGTAGCATCAGTAGCCAGATGGAGGAGATTGCTTTTAAGCAGAAGGATATCTCTGACGAACAGCGTGAAGAGGCTCTCCTGCAACAACGTATGACTGACGATATGAGACAGCGTGCGGAGGTGGAACGCCAGAATGCACTGGAGGCACAACATAAGGCTGTGGTATCGGAACAGCAGGCTCAAGAGGCACGTCATGTGGCGGAGAACGAGAGACTGATGGCGGAACACCAGCGTGTGCAGGCGGAATTCTCAAAGCGCGTGGCCGATACCCTGAGCTACATCGCACTGGGACGTTCGCTGGGATCGGTGGCTATGGCAGAGGAAATGTCAGGAAATTCGGAACTGGCAACCCTGCTGGCGTATGCCTCTTATCTCTATACTACCCGCTATAAGGGGGGATGTATATTATCCTGCCGTATTCCAGTCGCTGCTGCTGACGAGTAAGGGTATGCGTAACTACCCGAAGCACAGAGGTGCGGTGATGTGTGTGAACGACCTGCCGACGAAGGATGAACGCATTCTTACGGCCTGTTCATACGGAACAGTCATGACACATCACAGACAGGGTGACAAACTCATCAGCAAAACTCTCTTTAATGACTCGAAATATGACTTCCGTAGTGCCTACGTGAATAAGGACGGAACATTTTTTGCCGTTCTGAGCCGTAATGGCAATCTGGTTTGTTTTGAGAAAAACACCCACAGGGTGATACCCCTGATGGATATTGAAAATCCGATATTCGTCAACTCTCTTGATGACAACACCCTGCTGGTGGCAAGCAACAGCAAGGTGGCATTCTATGATATCAGGGAAAAGAAGATTATTGCCAGTCGCAACCTTGGCTTCCACATGACATACGGGAACCGCTATAACAACATGCCGATACTTTTTGACGACAAGGGCAGACAGCATCTGGTGGAAGGCATAAACAAGATATCCACCTCAACAAATCCCGTCTCAGGACGTGTGACAGCCTTTGCCAGCTCGAAGAACAGCAAACAGCAGGTTTATGGCATGAGCGACGGCACCGTATATCTGTATAATGAGAAGACAGGGAAAATCACAAAACTGGTGGGACACCTGTCACGTATCTCGCAGATAAGGCTGAACGGCTACAAACTGCTGACATCCAGCTATGACGGCACCGTGAAGTTCTGGAATACTGCCAGTGAGAAGATAGAGCCGACGACGATGGTGACAACAAATTCATGGATAATGACCTTCTGCTATGACAAGAAGAAGGAGTCGATATGGATTGGTGACCAGGAAGGTGTCGTCACAGATGCCCTGCTGTCAGTACCCGTTATGGTTGATGTGCTGAAGAAGAAACTGAAGCGCAACCTCACTACCGAAGAGTGGAACTACTACATCGGAAAGAATGTGCCTTATGAAAGGTTTATTAAAGGTTAGAGGTTAGAGGTTAGCGGTTAGAGGTGAGAGAAATTGTTAATTGTTAATTATGAATTATATACGGTGCTTCATATTGGTTATAATGGCAGTCCTGTTGGTTCCGACGGGAATGGCGCAGGGGTTGCCGTTTCTGAGGAATTTTACTGCTGATGAGTATCACGGAAACAAGAGTAACTTCGACGTAGTAATAGGTCGTGACGGCACTGTCTATGTGGCTAACTTCGAAGGCCTGATGTATTACGACAGAGCAGAATGGCGTATGCTGCACAATTCCGGCATTACGCGTATCACCGTGGTGTATCGGGATGCTAAAGGTGTTATATGGGTTGGCGGCTACAACTATTTCGGAAAGGTAATAACCAAGGATAACGGAGAACTGGCACTGCGACAGATGGCCAAGCCTGGCATGTTCCGAGGTGAGGTAATGGAGATATGGGAGAAAAACGGCCTGCTGCATTTCCTTGTCAACGACGGCAACATGTATATGGTGAAGAACGACAAGGTCGTATTGGAAAAACTTGTTGACAAGAGCCTGCATAAAAAGGGACTGACAGACATAGTGAGTGTAGATGCTGTAGAAAGCGGCAACAGTGAAGATATCGTACTCAAGGATGTTACCCAGGAACTGACGCTGCCTAACGGATATAAAATACTTGTGCGGTCGGGTAGGGGTATTACGGTGACAGATGCTGCCGGACATGAGCTATACACATTAGACGAGGATAACGGACTATGCAACAATAACGTTTCGTGGATTGACTATGACGGCTATGGTCTGGTATGGGGAGTTACGGACAACGGTGTGTTTGCAGTAGAGATACCTTCCGTCTATTCACGTTTCACATCCTATGAGGGACTGAAAGGTGATGTGACAGCAATAGAGGTCTTTATGGGCAGGAAATACGTAGGAACCGGTACGGGGTTGTTCCGACAGGTGGGACGACGCATGGAGATGGTTTCAGGTATCAATCATGCCTGCTGGGACATTGCCATTGCTGCAGGCACCATGTATGTGGCAACTGCCAACGGAACATTCCGCATTGCGGGAGAAGGGGCTCCGAGACAACTGACGTCGACGGGCGCCACCAGCATCATGTGTTATGACGGAGTGATATATACAGGTGAACAGGATGGCATCTATACGATGACGGCAGACGGTAATAACCGTAAGAAGGTATGTAAACTGGAGATGACGAAAATCATCAGGAGAGATGCCAAGGGACATATTTGGGCGCGAAACCTGTACGGAGAAGTGTGGAGGGCCAACGACAAGTTATCTTCCTTCAAGCCCTACCGCATAAAGGACCATGAGGACAATATCTCGACAATCGTACCTCTTGAGGACTCTATCTGTGTCATGAATATCATGGCAACAGCCCCGTTCCCATATCCGCAGTTCTCTCATATCGACAAGAGAGGTGTGACGTGGCTGACCAACAATGAGGGAAAGGGTCTGTATCGCTGGAAATATAACCGTAAACTGCACGATATCGATACGCAGCTGTTCCCTTTCAATGACGATGTAATACGTGCCCTTTACAATGACGATAAAGAGGCCTGGCTGGGACTGGATAACGGACTGGTAGTAGTAAACCTTCAGGAGAAGGACCCTGCAATGACACTTACGCCAAAACTGTTGTTCCGTTCCGTCGTGCTGAATGGTGATAGCGTGCTGTGGGGAGGATATGGTAATATTAAGAAAGTGGATCTGGATTCTGACCAGAGAGACCTGCGATTCACCTTCGCCCTGAACCATGTGCCATTAGTAGGAAAAACGCTATACCGCTATCGACTTAACAACGGTTCGTGGAGTGCGTGGGATGAGGACACCCAGGTGGAATACCTGAATCTTGGTTACGGCTCTTACAAACTCTCCGTGCAAGCAAGACTGGCCAATGGCAAACTGTCGGAAACTGCCACTTTGAACTTCAGCATTGCATATCCGTTCTATATGCGTTGGTATATGGATGTGCTGTATGTCCTGCTGTTCGGACTTCTGGTGATGCTGGTATTCCGCTATCGTCTGCACAGGCTTAATATGGAGAAGCAGAAGCTGGAACGCATCGTAAGGGAGCGTACCTCTGAGGTGGTAAAGCAGAAAGACGAGATTGAGGAGAAGTCAAAGAGTCTTGAGAAAGCCCTCGGCGACCTGAGCAACGCCCAGAACGAACTGATACGTCAGGAGAAGATGGCTACCGTGGGTAAGTTGACACAAGGACTGATTGACCGTATATTGAACCCGCTGAACTATATCAACAACTTCTCGAAATTGTCAGAAGGCCTTGTCAAGGATATTGAGACGAATATTGAAGGCGATAAGGACAACATGGACAGCGAGAACTATGAAGATACGGTTGATGTGCTCGACATGTTGCGAGGCAACCTGCAGAAGGTCAGCCAGCACGGCCAGAACACCACCCGTACGCTGAAGGCTATGGAGGAGATGCTGAAAGACCGTTCCGGAGGTATCGTTCCGATGTCACTAACCTCTATGCTAAAACAAAACTTTGACATGCTGAATGCCTATTATGCTGAAGACATCAGCACATATAGCATCAAGACTGTCCTCAACATCCCAGAAGACGAAATAAATATCAACGGCAATGCAACCCAGCTGAGTAAGATGGTGATGAGCATTCTGGCTAATGCCGTCTATGCCGTTGTCAAGAAGGCAAAACGTGAACAACCTTCGGCAGAGTACGTGCCGGAGATATCCCTAAAGGCCGTTGTCGGTGAGAATGGTGTATTTATCATAATCAGGGATAATGGCATAGGTATCGAGGATACTATCAAAGAGAAAATTTTCGACCCGTTCTTTACAACAAAAACGACAGGCGAGGCATCAGGTGTCGGCCTGTACCTGAGTCGTGAGATTGTGCAGAACCACGGTGGTGACATACAAATGAAATCCGTCAAGGATGATTATAGTGAGTTTACCATTACGTTGCCGGGGGTGACAGGTGACAGAAATTGTTAATTGTGAATTGTTAATTATGAATTATATACGGTGCTTCATATTGGTTATAATGGCAGTCCTGTTGGTTCCGACGGGGATGCAGGCTCAAGATAACGGTACTTCCCGTGATATATACGCACAAGCCGAGAATGACTACAAGATTGGGCGTTTTGATACGGCTCTGGACTTGTTGGAAACAAATATCAATGCCTTTCAGGGAAACCTTAAGCAGAATGCTTATCGTCTTCTCTCTCTCTGCTTCATGGCACAGGATAACTGGGAGCGGTCAGAATATTACGCCTCCCTGTTGTTGCTGGAGAATCCTTACTATTCATCGGTGAAGGATCCTGTACGTTTCGAGGAAATGATTTCTCGACTGAAGATGGGACGCGGAACCACTATCACCACAGCCTCCAGTCAGGCGGAGAGTATTCACGAGACTCCTGTTCCTGTGACAATTATTACTACTGAGATGATAGAGGCTCTGGGCTACAACAAAAATCTCAATCAGATTCTGGCTGCCTATGTCCCAGGCATGACAGAAGTAGCATCCTATAATCTTGATAACGTTGCTATGCACGGTGCCTATACTATCAGTCAGGAAAAGATTCTCATTATGGAAAATGGTCATCGACTGAATGCCCGTTCAACTAATATCGGAAGAACTGACTATGCTATCAGCACTCAGAAGATAGACCATATAGAGGTCCTGCGTGGTCCTGCATCATCGCTGTATGGTAATGTCGCTCTCACCGCTGTGGTTAATATTATCACAAAAGAAGGAAGTAGCATTAACGGCTTGTCAGCACAATATGGCTACGGTTCGTGGAATACTCATAAGGCAGACCTCCTGGCTGGAACGCGTTATATGGGTGCTGACGTATTAGTATGGGGTTCTTTCTATAACTCAAAGGGCGAAGACAGATATGTGTCACCATCGTTGGATGAGTATTATACAAATGCATACAGATCAACTCCCCCCTTAGAATATGGCGGAAATGCGCATATCAATAAATATTCAGACAAACCATCCTATGATTTAGGCTTCAATTTTACTTTTAAAGATTTCTCCCTGATGTTCAGTCGTAAGAGTGGTAAGAAAACCCAACAGTATTCTATTCTGGGACTGACTTACGATTATGAAGCATATCGTAGGTTTGATGGACAGAAGGCTGGATATGGAATAGATGAAAATCATGCAGATATAGGTTATAAGAAGAGTTGGGGAAAGTTCTCATTGAATGCTTCTATCTATGGAGATTGGTACAACTTTTGCGACTATTCCGTAGCATCAGACGGAATGGAATATTCGGAATTTAATCCCGATGGCACTCCGAAGAAAGATGAACATGGAGATATTGTAACCATAAAGTGGATTGGTGCTTACCAGATATATGATTGGAAAGAGATGACGTTGGGAGCTACCGCAAGAGGTGACTGCAATTATACGTTAGGAAGTATGAAGGGCAATGTCCTCGCAGGTATGCAGTTCGAATATTTTTCTCTCTATGATACATACGGATTGTTGGGAGAGAATTTTGAATCTGCTAAGCTTTTCCTCTCAGAAAAGGGTAATAATATTCTTACAGGAAGAGAAAACAGCATGTCATTCTTTTTGCAGGATAAACATTATTTTACGAAGAAAATCATCTTGAACGCAGGATTGCGATTTGACAGTAAATACAGAGCAAACAGTGTACGTATCAATGCTCTCTCTCCGCGTGTAGCAATAATTTATACGCCAAAGAATGATTTCAGTATGAAACTGTCTTATTCGCGTTCGTTCGTCGATGCACCTTATTTCTATCGTCGTAATACAGACAACTCTTACTTGGGTGCTGAAGATTTGAAGCCTGAATACCTCAATGCTGTTCAATTTGATGTCTTGGGTGAGATTACACCGATACATCTGACATACGATGTCAATCTGTTTTATAATAAATTTACTGACATCATTTATTCTATTCCCGGAGCAGGACTAGAAGATGCGAAATACCGTAATTCTGGTAAACTGGAGATATTTGGTGCAGAGATGGATGTACATTATAACTACAGGCGTCTGAGGGCAGACTTGACGGCAAGCTATTCATATGTACTGTCTGCCAAAGACTATTATTACAAAAATAACAACATTTATGCTGTTCCTCACTTTGTCACTAACGGTATTATCTCTTATAACATATTGAACAAACCGTCTCACCGACTTTGGCTTACTTCAAATATCCGGTTTTCTACCAGTTCGTATATTAGAGTGCGACATACAGAAATGTATGAGGATGAGAAGATTCCGGCAAATGTTATATTCGATTTAGGCGCAAGATATCAGATTGGAAATCATGTAATGCTCAGGGTTGACTGTGAGAATCTTTTTGATAAAAGAATATACATGTCAGGTGCCACAATGACCATAATGCCTTGGTTTAAGTCAGGACGTACATTGATGGCAAGCGTGAAATTCATATTGTAAGCAATGGTTAGTCTTTTTCAGGATATCGTAAAAAAGAATTATGACAAGACGGCTTTAAAATTTGGCCGTTTGTCTTTTACATATGGTGAGTTGGACAGAATCTCTGACTGTATAGCACAGCTGATTCTGCAAAGTGGACACACCCCTGCAAAAAGTCCTTATGTCGGTTTGTATTCTTCACGTACCCAGTATACTATTCCGATGATGATAGGCATCTGGAAGGCAGGCTTCGCCTACGTTCCGATGGATCCAAAATATTCTTTAGAGCGCATAGCATATATTATAGATGATTGTAATCTGAAACTGATAATTTCAGATTGTGATGCACCTGTCTCAGACTATCCTCATGTTATGTGGCAGACCATTGATGAATCTACTCTCAATGCGATTACTCCTCAATCGTATCATGCAGAACAAAGTCATTATGCCTACATCATCTATACTTCAGGAACGACAGGCAGGCCCAAGGGGACTCCAACCACGCAGGAAGGCTTGCGTAATCTTATCGAAGCACGTCAGCATTTAATTCCTCATGCAGAGAATACGTTGGAGATGAGCCTTGCCAGTATCGGCTTTGATGCGTCTGTTTGGGAAATATTTCCTGCCTTGATGACAGGCACTCCTGTCTATCTCACCAGCGAAGCAGAGAAAGCCCACCCAAAGCAGATTGTTGATATTGTAGAAAAAGAGAGTATTACGACAGTCAATCTTACACCGACCTATCTTTCGCTACTTCCATATCGTCCGTTAGCTTCTCTCAGATTTCTCGTTATAGGTGGAGAGTCGTGTCCACCACTGCTTATCAGGCAATGGCAGCAAACCTGTACCGTTATCAACGCTTATGGACCAACAGAAAACACCGTGACCACTTCTGCCTGCATCATGACGGCAGACAGCCACCCCAATGATATTGGCAAGCCCTTATCGGGTGTCGTATGCTATGTACTGAATGATCAGCTGCAACAGGTTGCTCCTGGGGAGCAGGGTGAACTATATATTGGTGGCGTACAATTGTCTGACGGCTATCTGAATAACGAAGAACTTAACAAACAGAAGTTTATCAGCAATCCCTTCGTTCATCAGAATCCTTCTGCACCTATACTTTATGCAAGCGGAGATACGGTATATCAGAAGCTTGATGGACATCTTATCTTCTGCGGACGTAAGGACAGTCAGGTAAAGGTTCATGGTTTTCGTATCGAACTGGGTGAGGTAAGAACCGCTATAGAGCAGTGTTCACAGGTTGAGGCAGCAGCAGTTGAGGTCGCCATGCAGGGAGAACAGAAATATCTGCGTGCTTTTATAAAGGCGCATGTTGGTCCTCTCGATATGGAGCAGCTGAAGAAAGATCTCAAGGGAGTACTGCCGTCTTACATGATTCCCGGTCGTATGATAGAGGTATCTGATATACCAAGGACGATTAACGGGAAGATAGATTTCAAAGCCCTCGCTGATATGTTGCCTTCGGAGCAGAAGGCAGACGAGGTGTCAGGTGAGGTAGAGGAGCAGATTGCAGCCATTTGGCACGATTTGCTTGGCAATATGGAAAGCATAAAGTCGGATAGTAACTTTATTGAAGTTGGTGGTGATTCTATTTCTATCATTTATATGATGCAGAGAATCAACCAGCAATTTAATACGCAACTGACGATTGATGATATTCAACGTAATCTGACTTTAAGCCAGTTGGCCTCAGCCATCAACCTTCATCCATCATCCACCAAACCTGTCACCTGTCACCTGTCACCTGTCACTTTGCAGGAAAGTCCTTTGTCGCAGCATCTTCAGAATGTCTATGTTCACTGTAAAATGGACCAGCAGGCGTCCATGGCCTATAATCTGGTGGAACTGATGCCATTCGGACAGGAACTAAGGAAAGATGCCCTAATTGAGGCATGGAATAGGTTGCTGCAAACGCATGATGCCTTTCGTATGACGTTCCATACCGATGCTGTCGGAAAACCATTCATGAAGGCCAACAGCCAACAGACAATATCCAATATTCCCGAGTTCGCAGTTGCTGATGATGAGGATGTTAAGACTCTGGTAATGGAACGCTTGTCCCGTCCGTATGACTTGGAACACGGACCACTTTATTTTGTGGAACTCTATCATTATCAGAATGGCAAATGGCTATTTGCTGTCTATATGCATCATCTCATTTCCGATGGGTGGTCGATAGACGAAGTGGGGCTGCAGCTTTATGTTCTTTATGCAGAAAAGGATATAGATGCGGCAGGCAGTTTTGCCAATTATGTGTATGATACATATAAAAAGGAGCGGGGCTCACAGGGTATTGACAGTAAGAAGTACTGGGATGCCTATCAGGAAGATGTACCGGAATTGAAACTACCCGGAATTATTGAAGAGAACAACAGTGATGACTATACTACCGGATGTGTCGTAAAGCAAGTGGACCATTCTCTGTCGGAGGCAATTTATAAGTATTGTTCCCATAATCAGGTTACTCTCTTCTCTTTCCTGTCGTCAGCACTGATGCTGATGCTGTATCGTGTTTCGCGTCAGCAACGGTTCATGATTGGCTATCCCTCCTCAGGGCGAACCACTTCCGAGAGCCTTAATATGCTCGGCTATTTTGTTCATCCTTGTCCCATGAAGTTCGAAGAGTCTTTGCTTGACATGACTTTCGACCAACTTTGCAAACACACCATAGAGGATATACGTGAAGCAACGGCTCATTCCTATGCAGTACCGAAGCTGCCACCAGTGAATTTCACTCTTGAGGAGATGCGTCATGAAACACGTATGGGGATAAATCTGCCTTATCAACTAGCTCCCCTGACGCTGACCGTTGATACCGATGAGAAGGAACTGCAGTGTCGGTGGCTCTATCGTCGTGTGCTGGCAGAAACAGAGCAGATAGACCTGTTGAGCCGCTGTTATCTGGGTCTTATCCAGCAGATTATTGAGACAGGAAGTCAGCCTGTCCGGAAGTTGTCCATGATAGATAAGTCTGTGTATGAGGATATGGTGAAGCAGAATACCATTTCTCCACTCTCTTTACCTGAAGAAACTATTGTTGACGTGTTCCAGAAGCAGGTGGCACGTTATCCGGACCACCTGGCAGTCAAGGACGAGAGTCATAGCTATACTTACCAGCAACTCGATAAGGTATCGGATAATGTGGCTTCTGTTATTTTGTCCGACGGACTGCCACAGGGAGCCGTAGGCATCTATTCCGGACGTTCATCGCAGGCTCTGGCAACTATTATGGGCGTTATAAAAGCCGGCAGCTTCTATGTGCCCCTTAATGAGACCTATCCGCAGGAGCGCCTGAAGGATATCATTATCGACAGCGGTATGCAGCGTATCATTACTACGCGGCAGATGAAGAGTAGGGTAGAGGAACTTGTTCCTGATGTCCGTATCTATCTGATGGAGGATCTCCTTGATGCCAACCTCTCACCTCTCACCTCTCACTTCAGCCCTCATCCCCTGCCTATATGATTTATACGTCGGGAACAACAGGAAAGCCGAAGGGTGTCATCGTACCACATAGCAGTGTCGTATCGATGGTCACAATAGGTGCTCCGGATATCTACCGCCCTACGGCTGATGACCGAGTAATCCAGTTCTCAACATATCTTTTCGATGCATCCGTCATAGATATTTTCTGCACCCTGCTAAGTGGAGCACTCCTCGTGACGGCTCCTGAAGAAATGAAGAAGGATGCAGAGCAGCTGTTCCGGTTTATGGAAGAGGAGAAGATAACATGGGCTTGTTTCCCACCGGCATTCCTGCATTCCTGCCATCATGATGCTACGACCCATCTCAGGAAGATACTTGTAGGCGGTGAGTCACCAAGTCAGGAGATTATCAATCGCTATAGCAATATTACCTTCGTTAATGGCTATGGTCCAACGGAGAATACCGTATGCAGTACCAGCCACACCTATGCCGGCAGTAAGGTGACGGCATCTAATTGTATAGGTACACCATTGCCAGGTGTTACCTGCTATGTGCTCGATGATGACAGGAATATGTTGCCTGATGGCGTCGTTGGAGAATTATATCTTGGTGGTCTGCAATTGGCGGAAGGCTATCATAACCGTCCGGATCTCAACAGCTGTTATTTCATTGATAATCCTTATGTCAGTCAGACAGACCGGCAGCATAATGTGAATATGAAGCTTTATGCCACAGGTGATTTGGTATGCAGAAAGTCTGACGGTCTTCTGTACTTTATGGGACGTAAGGATTTTCAGGTTAAGGTACGCGGCTATCGTATAGAATTGGGTGATATAGAGAATACGCTGCGCACTCACCCCGATGTGCGGCAATGCTTGGTCGAAGTCCGTCAGATAGGCGATGCCCAACAATTGGTGGCTCATATAGAAACAGCCAACAGCCAGTTGAATGGAGTTAGTCTTCGTACATGGCTTGCCGATAAGTTGCCGGCATATATGACTCCTGTTTATTGGACCATTTCAGAATCTTTCCCTCTCACTCACAATGGAAAGATAGATCGTGACCGTTTGCCGAAGCCCCAGACGGGTGTAGCAGAGAATAATGACAACACACAGTTGCCAGAGGTGGAACGCCGCTGTCGTTTTACTATCTCAAAAATTTTGGGCATAGAAGCCGATTCTATCGATGTCAGTGCCAATCTGATGGAAGACATCGGGATGAATTCTCTGCAAGTCCTTGAGTACGTCAGTCAGATGCAGACACGCGGCTATCATTTGCATGTTTCTGATGTCTATCATTGCAGGACTGTTCGCAAACTGGCAGACTTCTTGCAGTCCAACAAAGAACCGCTGACACAGGAGCAGGTTGACGGTAGAATCGTCTATTTTGCTACGCCCGATAACCCCAAAAAGCCCTTGATCATCGTTTGCTCTGGAACACCTTATTTCGAAGCGTTCTACATGAACTTCTATCATAAGTTCAAAGACGAATATACTATACTTGTGGTTGAGACAGCAAACGAATTCTATTCGCTGCGTCCCGACTTCCCCATCAATATGGATGCGCTGATGGCAGAGTTTGCACGAATACTGCGTCCAATCCTTAAAGGCCGCACCACACCGATACTGACAACAGGACTATGTCTCGGCGGCGATATGGCACTGCGTCTGGCTGTAGAACTTGACAAACAAGGCATTGCCACACCTTCTGCAATCGTTATTGACGGTTTCGCCTGCCGTTCCGAATCTGGAGACAATCAAGGTGGACTAGTAGTACAGCCTGGCATTTCTGAAGAATTGGTAAAATTCCGTAATCATATTCTGCACAATCTCTCGGCCTCTTTCGTGCAGTACCATTATTCAGGTCCGGTACATTTGATTATGTGTACCGAATTCGAGGATGCGCCAGGACAGACTCGTGAGGAAGGTATTGCCACGTTCCCCATCAATCAGGCAAACTGGAAAAGGATGCAGCCCGATATGCCCATCACATTCGTCAACTCCGTCCACATTCAGATGGTCCGCACACCAGAGAATCTGAAGATTGTCAAAGAAGTAATAGACAGTTATGCTTACGGTATATAAATAACTACCGAGCAAATGAAAGAATTTTTAAAAAAAAGTACGATTTTTTTTGGTGGTTTCAAAAATTTATTGTACCTTTGCACCCGCAAACGAGGAAAAGACGTTTTATCAGGGGTGGTAATTGGGTGGCGTTTTTATACTCGTTCTGCATTTTGGTGCCATAGCTCAGTTGGTAGAGCATCGGACTGAAAATCCGTGTGTCACTGGTTCGAATCCCGTTGGCACCACAAAGAAAATCAAGCAGTTACGTGAAAACGTGACTGCTTTTTTCTTGTATTTTGCGAACTAATTGCGAACTAATCGTAAACAAAAACATCTTTATGTAATCAAATAAATAATAGTATATATTACAAATATTCGTAAAAAAAATTAAGTTGATAAATAAAATATCCACTTGATTTTCGTTCTTAACCCACCAAGTTTTTTGTACCAGCCACCCAAAATTAGTATTCTTCTTATATAAATATGTACGCGCGCCGAAATTGCAAAATAATATACAAAATTGCTATTATATGCACTTGTTTTTATGAGGGGGCTTGTCCTGTTCAAGATGCAGGGGGTGTTATGCGGACGGAAATGGGAGGGAAGATGTAACAGCATATAAATAAACTTTTGACTGCGTGTTAAAATTTGTTAATAACGCTCATCTCGTCCATCGTTTATGGCTAAGATGTTGTTTGTTGACAGGTCTCATCATGAGCCTGGTCATGCCGAAACATCTTCCTCTGAAAGACTCATCATCCACACCAAGCTTACGTCCCCATCCGCTGCCGAGGCCTCCACCTCCACCGCCACGAGACTGAGCAAAATTCATTGCCTGTTCAACGGAACCCATGTACAGTGCTGCAGTCACAGCAATTATTTCTATTCCTTGTTGAGCAGCATCCTCTATTATAGAGCCGCTGATTAGTTCATCATATATTTTATCAAACGCTCTTCTCTCATCATACGAGAGATTATTTCTGTAATTTTCTATGTTAGAAAGACGTTCCCTTGATTCGTTTACAAATTCTCGCCATCCCTGTGCCTGAGCCTCTTGAACATTTCTGCTGACACCTAATCTATTTAGGATGTCTTTTTCGCGGTTAATGGAGCGTACAAGCTCGTCATTCTCTCGCGTAAATTCAGCCTGTTTGTCAGCAAGTATTTCAAGTTTTTCTCTGGAAGCTTCCAGTTTCTCTTTTTTATCCTTCATCTTGTTCTCGATTTCTTCAACCTGCATTTGAAGGATATTTATTTTTTTCTGGAGTTCCGAGATGGAATTTTGTTCACTTTGCGACTCTTCTTCCAGCTCATAAATTTCATTCAATAAATCCGTTTTTCTCACCTCAAGATTCGACAGCATTTTCGACAGACCTTTCATCTTAATTTCTGTGCGTCGATATTCTTCATCAACAAACCTAAGTGCACTCTCTTTTCCTTGCTTCTGATTTTCAAGTTCATTGCACTTATCACGCAACCAATTCCAATACTCTTCAGAGGTGCGATGTCTGGCACCTGTGGTGTTGATATCTTCACCTCTTTCGAGGTAATATTTTTTATTTACTTCTGCAACTTCATTGTGCAGATTTAGAAATGTTTTTCTTGCTTCTTCTTTACTATGTCCGAATATATCATGATACGAAATTTTGTTCTTTTCATTCACGGGAACTACAGTACAGTGAACGTGTGGATTTTTTTCGTCGAGATGTACGATGAAAGCAATGATGTTTTCTTCGCCGAAACGTTTGCTGATGAAATTGTACATATCAATGGCCCATTTTTCAATATTTGGGTGTCTTATAATCTGTCTGTTGTCTGCTCCTTTTGTAATATTAACTTTTTGGTCACCAAATGCAAGTTTGTGCATTTGTTCGCGTGAGCCTCCGAGAATAATATTTGCGACAGTATTACGGTTTGGTTCAAGACCTTTTTTTCTTTTTATTTCGTTTGGGTCTTCTATTCCCCTGTTACGTAAATTGTCTTTAAAACGTTGAACAATAGAATACTGTTTGTTGACGGGCATCACGACCCCGCCTTTTCCAACCTCGAAATTTTGCTTTACTCTGGTTGGATCATAGTACCCGTACTTTTTCATATCGGGGTCTGTTATGTTATAGTTGCGCAGGTGTTCTGTACTTTGCCCGGCAGACATTCCTTTTCCTTCGCGTAAATCAAATACTTGCTTTGCCATTGTTTGATTTTTATATTGTTCAACGTATGGGGTCTCGGGGTGTAACCCTGAGCCTAATTACGACCTCTGAGCTTGCTCCCCGATAGGTTTGAGGTCGGACCGTTTGTTGGTTGTTAAAACCAAAAACGGTAATTAGGCTTACTGGTCGTGAAACGACCTGGGTGCGCAAGCGCACATTCCGGGCGTTCTGGAAGAACTGCCTTATTCGTCCTGAAAGGACTCTGTAGCGTGTTTGAAAGGCTTTGCCTTGATAACACAACTTAGAAGAATCAGTCGTTCTTGAACGCCATCCGTAGGATGTTTCGTTACGTGTCTGAACCATTATGGGAAAGATAAGTGACATTAGTAAGAGTGACAATAGTTTTGTTGCCAGAATTTTTAAGTTCTGCAACTCCGAGGTTCACCAAGGAATCTATAAATTTCTTTACGGTGTTTCGATCCCACGTCCAAGCATTAGCCAATGCCTGAATACCACCGTCGATGTAACTGTCATCGTTTGTCAGCATCTATAGACGCTGACGTTTTATGAGGTCAAATAATGCTTCACCTTTTGATAGTTTATGTTTTTCCTTGGAGTTGTTTTCTTGGAAGAGAAAACTCCAGAGTTCATAGTCCGTTGAAACTGAAAATTTGCTTTTTGTTTCAGCGGTCTGTAATGAGCCTGAATTAGTATTTTTATTCTGCTTATTCATGTGTTGAATTTGTTGTTGAATTTATTGTCGATTTTAATGTTGATTCTATTGTTGATTTTTGAAAAAGTTTTTACTTTGAAAAAATCTTTTTCTATACCGCATTAAGATGTAGTTTTTTCTTTTGTTTACTCTCTAGTTTACATTCTTTTTTCTTCCTGTTGTATTTTCTGCTGGACGCATGTTCGGATATATGTAAGCAGCATACAAAATTATTGCAAGTGTTTCAGCAAGAATAATCCATCTTGGAAGAAGAATTGTAGTTGTCATTGTGAGTAATCCAACAAGACAATACAAACGGTTGCAGTTATGCAATTTTGTAAATATTATATTTGGCATTTTGTACACAAAAAAATAATAGTGATAAACCACCTGCAAGCATGGTTGCGTGCAGGACACAAATAATAAAAAAATCAGCAATAGTTTCGTCATTATTTTCAGCACTATTTTTTTCTATTTGCAAAGGAATAGTAAAATCATCATATTGTCAAATTTTCGGGAAACTTGTCTTACGCTAGAAAAAGTTGACACAACAGTCAACAGAACATGATTCAAAACAA
>ERZ842401.3468-NODE-3468-length-19587-cov-6.557803_pt1 | contig 19587 bp, 19 predicted proteins | sample MGYA00521270_ERZ842401 | MGnify/ENA primary metagenome ERZ842401 (study PRJEB31892, sample SAMEA3878208) | bioreactor metagenome | biome: Moose rumen | place: Sweden | collected 2011-10 | study: EMG produced TPA metagenomics assembly of the PRJEB12797 data set... | reverse complement strand
GGGGGATAAAAAAAGAAAGTCGTTTGACTTTCTTACTTCTTAATTTCAAGGATTTCTAATTCCATATCCTTACCAGATTCTGTAGTCATGAATACATGATCTCCAGCCTTATGGTTTAATACAGCCTTAGCTAAAGGAAGTAAACCAGACCAATGGTGTGTTTGGAAAGTAATATGTCAAAAATGAGAGCTTTTTGTAAACCTGAATAGACAAAAAAGATTAATATCTGCAATAAAAGCAACTAAAAACAAAAACTTGTTCTTCTAAACGCGGATTTTTTTGTAACTTTGCAGCCGTTCCCCACGTCTGAACTGATACCATCTCAGATAATGTATTAGTAAAGACTGCTCACGCCGAGCCGAAGAGTCTGACTTTTATGTCGTTCTCTAAGGAGGGTCCTGGGTGGGATTGGGGACACGACATACTAAAGGCGTTTACAAAACGTCTTGTCTTTGGCTTGTCTGAATCTAGCAAATCCAAACCATAGTCAAGGATGAGGCAACAGTAGATGTCCTCGGGATGTGTTTATACGCATCCCCTTTGTCCATGTATTGTGCATAAAGGCTCAGTATAATGACATTGGGGGCTATATACATATCGGCGTGGGCTATCGGCGTTGCTCGTTCTTCTATGGTGGGCAATGCTAGAGCCTTGACAAGCGGGATGAGCGGCAAGTAAGATTCCCCACGCTTTTTGATATGTTGTCACAAAGTCGAACCATTCACCACTTGCAAAGGGGAAGGCGGGTTGCATAGCTTGTAATGAAGCAAATTGAACGTGCCAGTATAATGCGTATAGTATCGGACATGATAAAGGCCGATGCTATTATTGATGTGCTGGAAATCGACTTTCTTAATAGCATACGAGTCAAGTATGGAATAAAGCGGGAAGATGAAGTTCTGGCTGATTCACTCACATTGGCTGATGCATTCCAAGCTCTTAAATGTTCACAAGATAGTATTAAACAAGACTTATGGGGCGATTTCAGAGGGATGGCTCTTTCTGACAATGCTTGTTCAAGAGAAGAGGCGACACATCTTTTAGCTATCATTTCATGCCTATCAGATAAGCTTTCGGAAAATTCACAGGTATTCTCCGTAGAATTGCCAGATAATATCACGACTGATAATTCTCAGGTCCTATACATTGAAGGTGAATACTATAAAGAAACTAACAGGGAAATATTCATTCATTATAGAGAAATTGTCAACGAATTGCGTCTTGTTGGACTCAACTTTGTGTACATACCAAAAGTTGGAGAGCATTATAGTACTTTGACCAAGGATGATTTGAACACGCTTATATCTTTTCTATATCCTGCCATAACTGACAAACAAGTAGAATTAGTAGCCAAGCAATTGACAGCACTAAGTACATCAGACTTCTGCAAGTCAGAAATAGTTGGTCACATGAAAATCGAGGGTTTGGCTCACTCCTTGCCTTCTATAATGCTAAGGATTGGTGTGTCTAATATCGGTGGAAAGAATTATGACAATTTCTTAGTTGTTAATATAGAGGATAATGCTTTAGATTTTGTAAGACGCATAGTTGACACCTTTGTTTCTTTATTTAAGCCTCGTATTCTCAATCCAACTTATGAAGAAAAGCATCGCTTTGTTTATCAAGGCTTTTATAAACAGATTTTCGATTCGTTCATATATAAAAAAGGTATTAGAAGTAGTGTAGTTGTAGATTTGGTACACGGTGAACTTCTCTTGCCAGAAGCAGATACTAAGATTAGTGGACTCCATCGCAGAGAAAAAGCATTGTATGCGCTTTTCCTTTTGGAATCATCGACTGGAGGCATAAACTTCAATAAACCAAATGGAGTAAAGTCGCTTGAAAAATACAATCATAGAATGTCCGTCATTCAACAGAAATACGAGATTATCTATGAGAATTTTGGAGGTGAACGCTCGAAAGCCCCACAGATAGAACTTCCAGAGAATCGTCTTCCAATGATTAGCCTTATCAAGAGACAATTTCGACAATTAGGAGATTTGTTGAACCAGCCAGATGACTATCTTGTACAGCGCAATATGTTCGGCAACTATTGCGTTACCATCCCTTCGGAATTATGTCTCTGTTTTGATACTGCAACGCTTAGTGTCAGGCCATTTGGAGAGTCTGCCTTTTGGGGGAAATTATTGGCTATGTAACCTTGCATATTAAAGCATATCACACCACGGCTAAAATAATTGCAAGGTTGCAACTTTCCCGTTTCACATTATTTATATAGCTATCTTTGCACCAGAATTTAGTAATCACTTAAATTTTGAGCAAACATGGCAATATCATTGGAAAAAGGCCAGAGAATTGAAATTGGCCTGTCAAAAGTAAGTGTTGGACTCGGATGGGATCCCAACGACGGTACTGGTTTTGATTTTGATTTGGATGCTTCCGCATTCATGCTTGGGAGCAACAAGCGCATCCCTAATGACAATTTCTTTGTGTTCTACAATAACCAAAAGTCACCAGACGGTGCAGTTGAATCAACAGGTGATGACCTCACTGGTGGTAATAGTGATGGTGGCGATGACGAGACATTGAATGTTGACCTTACTAAGGTCGATTCGCAAGTTCAGGAAATAATCTTTACGGCAACAATCTACAAAGCAGAAGAAAGAAGACAGAATTTCGGACAGGTTCGTAATTCATATATTCGTATATACAATTCTATTACGAATGAGGAGATTGCCCGTTATGACCTTGATGAAGACTTCTCGATTGAGACAGCTGTAGAATTTGGCCGTCTGTATCGTCGAAATGGTGAATGGAAATTCGAAGCCATGGGTATCGGGAATAAGGGCGGATTACAAGCACTAGTAAACAAATACCAATAGAATATGGCAATTCGATTAGAAAAAGGCCAGAATACTCAGCTAAATCTTGACATATTTCATGTCGGTCTTGGATGGGATGTTCGAGAAGACAATTCTTCTGATGAAGATTTTGATTTAGATGTGTCGGCTTTCATGTTGGCCTCTAACAAGAAAGTTCCATCGGATGATTATTTGGTATTCTATAACTCAGAAAACAGAGTCCGCCCATCCAGTTTGAACCATTTAGTTAGTTACAAAGAATGGACAGGTGGTCGTAGCTACTGGACAGATGACGAAAATGAGGCTCTGCGACATGAGTCTAGACCTGTTGATCCAGAATTGTCTGTAATTGGATCCATTGATGATGAGGATGGTTCAACCTCAGAAGATGGAGACGATGAGACAATGGATATAAATCTGAGTAAGGTTCGCAAAGATGTTACCGAAATCATAATATGTGTTAGTATCCACAAATATGCAGAACGAAGACAGAACTTCGGCCAAGTTGAAAGAGCATATGTTCGTCTCTACAAACCGGGACAGTCACAAAGCGAGGGCGAATACATTTATGACTTGACAGAAGATTTCTCTGCGTGTGCATCTGTAGAATTTTGTCGTTTATATCGTAAAGATAGTGGTTGGAAGATACAGGCACTAGGTATTGGGCACAAAGGTGGATTAGAAGAACTTGTAAGTAAATTCGTTTAATTATGGCTATCATCCTTGAAAAAGCAGGTGATCAACACCGAATAAACCTTGAAAAAGGAGGTTCTTCTTTCTCTGGTGAGATTGTTATTAATCTTGACTGGAGCAAAGGGGGATTCCTCAAACAGATGTTTGGTAATCCCGTTGACCTTGACTTAGGTTGTTTCTATGAATTGAGAGATGGCTCAAAAATGCTCATTGATGGTTTACAGTTCTCACACAATCGTGGAGGTAATCGACATCAAGTAACCCGGCAGGGATGCTATGACCAAAAGCCATATATCTGGCATCAGGGTGATGATCGTGGCGGCGGCTCTTCTTCTGGAGAGACTATCCTTGTGAATCCAAAAGGCGTGAACGATATTAAACGAATGATAGTTTACACCTTTATCTTTGAAGGAGTTGCCAAGTGGGCTGAGACCAATGCTGTAGTCAAGGTAAAAGTGCCAGGTAATGAAGATATCGTCGTAGAAATGGGTCAACAGTCAAGTAATAAACGATTCTGTGCTATTGCTGAACTTAAATTTGATGGCGATAACTCCATTACAGTTAAGAAACTAGTAACTTTCCATGATGGGCATAGCGATTGTGACCGTCAATATGGATGGGGATTTAATTACAAACCAGGAAGTAAAGATTAAAAACAGTACAATTATGGCTATTAAACTTGAAAAAGGACAACGTATCAATCTTGAAAAAGATAGCGGTGCGAAACTCACCCGATTTATGGTCGGCTGTAACTGGGGTGCCCTAAAAACGGGACGAAAAATAGAAGTCGTTGACAGTGAGGGGTTCCTTGGGTTTGGAAGAAAAACTCATTTAGCAGACGAAGAAGTTGACTTGGATATTGACCTGAGTTGCGTAATGGTCAATGCCAATGGACAACTTGTGGACACTCTTTATTCACCATTGTACAATGGCAGAATTTATCCAAACAATTTCTCTAAATTGTATCCAGGTCTTCCAAAAGGGGATGACTGGTCAAAAGACAGATCAATGTTCCACACTCCAGATGATACAGAAGGTGATAAAGGTGGCGATGATGGACTGGATAACGAAATTGTCACTGTTGACCTAACAAAAGTGAATTCTAACATTGACCAAATTTTCTTCTTTATGGATATTTTCTCACCAAAGGGTGTTGACTTCAAGAAAGTTCCTTATGCCGCTATTCGTATGTGTGAGTACGAAGGCAGTCAAACAGATGTTCGACGTGTAACCAATGTATTCGCCCAATATGACGTAGCGAAAGAAGAACAATTTGCGGGAAAGAATGCATTGATATTGGGAAAGCTGTATCGTCGCAATGGTGAATGGAAGTTTGCCGCTATAGGTGATGCTTTTGACCATTCTGATGGAAACTTACCAAATTCTAATCTCTGTCTTACAATCAAGAAAATATTAAATTCATATACGAAATAACTATGAGAAGATTACCTGTATATCTATTGCTTGACACCTCTGGCTCCATGTATGGTGAGCCTATTGAGGCTGTGAAGAATGGTGTTCAGACGCTTGTCTCAACACTGAGAAGTGACCCATATGCACTGGAGACTGCATATATCAGTATTATAACATTCAATTCCAGTGCACAGCAAATTGCACCTTTGACTGAGTTGGCATCATTCCAACCTCCACAGATTGACGCAAGCGGTTGTACCGCTTTGGGCGAGGCGTTGAATTTGTTGGCTCAAAAAGTTGACTCTGAAATTGTAAAGACAACAGCAGAAGTAAAGGGCGATTGGAAGCCCATCGTGTTTATTATGACTGATGGAGAGCCCACTGATGATTTGCAGAAAGGACTAAACGAATTTAAGAAACGTAAGTTTGGCATGGTTGTAGCTTGTGCTGCAGGACAGGGGGCAAATACCAATACTCTGAAACAAATCACAGAGAATGTCGTTCAACTTGACACAGCGGATAGTGCTACAATTAAGGCGTTCTTTAAGTGGGTAAGCGCAAGCATAAGCACTGGAAGCCAAAAGGTAGAAGATACACATGGTGACGTTACTACCATGAGTGAACTACCACCGCCACCTCCAGAAGTTAATATAGTGGTATAAGTATTATCGGTGGCACAATGACCCAAAACATTGTGCCACTTTCAATATCGCATTATATGAGACATTTACCTGTATATATTCTCATTGATACCAGTGGTTCTATGAAAGGAGAGCCTATTGAGAGTGTCAAGGTCGGTTTGGCTGATATGATAGCAACACTTCGCCAAGACCCTTATGCTCTTGAAACTGTATGTATCAGCATAATTACATTTGACAAGGATGTGAACCAAGTTCTTCCGCTAACAGAACTTGAAAATCTGCAGCTGCCCAACATCGTTACTCCCGATGCTGGACCAACCCACATGGGAGCTGCGCTAAAAGTCTTGTGTGAAAAGATTGGCATAGAAGTTAAAAAAGGTTCAGCTGATCAAAAAGGTGATTGGAGACCTTTGTTATTTCTTTTGACTGACGGTAAGCCTTCCGACATACAAGAGTATAATAAGGTTATCCCACAAGTAAAGAGTTTGAACTTTGCAAGCATTGTAGCATGTGCGGCTGGCCCAAAAGCTAAAACCGAACCTTTGCTACATCTTACGGATCAAGTTTTCCGTCTTGACACAATGGATGCAGCATCGTTTAAGAAGTTCTTTGTTTGGGTTTCCGATGTCATTGGGCTTGGAGGGAAAAGCGTTGGAACTACCGATGCAATTGAATTACCTGGTCCCCCAGAAGAAGTTAATGTTGTAATTTAAGGTATGATAGAGCTTGATAAAAAAGAACATAGTCCTAGCCAAGAAGAAATTGACTCTTTTGTAAATTCCGTTTACAATTACGCTGGAGACCTCATTGTCAACCATAATTATAGCTATGGTGACGCTCAAAAGGCATTAGTAGAACAAGGACTGAGTGAGGTCGATGCTGAAACCGTTGTAGAGAATATAAAGAGGCAAATTAAAGAAGCCAAGAGCGAGGCTGCCAACAAAGAACTTTTATACGGTTTTTTATGGGCAGCAGGCGGTGCTTTGTTAACTATTGTTACCGACGGAACATTCATTTTCTATGGAGCCGTTTTATATGGCTTATATCTTATAGTAGTAGGTTTGTGGCATAAAATCAGTTAAAAACAGAATATATGAGACGTTTACCGATATATTTTTTGATTGACATATCCGAGTCAATGGTGGGTGAACCCATTGAGCAAGTTGAGAATGGTATGAGAAATATAATTCAGGAGCTTAGAACAGACCCCTATGCCCTTGAAACAGTTTTTGTATCTGTCATTGCATTTGCAGGCAAAGCCAAAAGCCTTTCCCCTCTAACAGAACTTTATAAGTTCTATCCTCCAAAGTTTCCTATTGGTGGAGGAACATCGCTTGGTAATGCGTTGAACTTCCTGATGGACGACATTGACAAGTCCATTCAGAAGACTACGGCAGATATGAAAGGAGATTGGAAGCCCATCATTTTCCTATTTACCGATGGCACGCCAACTGACAATCCCAATCCAGCCATCGAACGCTGGCAGAAACATTATCAGCGTAAGTGTAATATGGTATGTATATCCTTGGGAGATAATGCAGACACCCATTTACTGGGCAAACTCACCGAAAATGTCCTTCGATTGAAAGAAACAGACGAATATTCCTTCAAGGCATTTTTCAAATGGGTTACTGCATCTATAAAGACAAGTAGTGTCTCGGTGACAGATAGTGGTATTGACGATTTACAATTAGCTCCGACTGATGGTATAAATCTCGAAAAAGTCAACACTGCTGAGAATGTTGTCATAGACGAGAACTTCGCCGTTCTTCTTGGTAAATGCTCCAACACTAAAAAGACCTATCTTGTTAAATATGCCAAGCGCATTGGTGACATTAGAGGTTTGGAAAGTTTGGGCATCAAGGCCACTGACTACAAATTGATAGGAGCCTATCCTATAGATGAGGAAATTTACAATAGTTTGTCAGAGGGTAAATCAAATCGCAATATCAATACAATGTCACTTCGTGGTGTTCCCACTTGTCCCTGCTGCGGAAATCAGTTTGGCGTAGTGGTCTGCGAATGTGGCAACATAATGTGTTCTGATGGTAACACCCAGGCTTGTCCTTGGTGTGGTACTGAAGGTTCTCTAGGTGAGATAGCAGAAGGAGGTATGAACATAACACGTGGTCAAGGATGAACGAATTGAAAGAATACTTCAAAGCTGTATTACTACGTACAGGTATAGAACCCACCGACATCGAGTTTGAAGATTTCGAAAATCGTTTTATTGTTGGTTTGTGGAACAAGATAAAACAAGAGCGTATGGATGAAAGACTTGTAATTAAAAATGCTGTGGACGCAGCGACCATCAATTTGCCAAACGGCAGAGTGGGTGAAGAATATAAAGTGGAAGTTCCTTTCAGCCCAAATGGGGTTGTGGATTATGAAATTCAAGGTTTAGAATCCATGGGTTTGAAGTTTGAGAAAACCGAGACGGGTTTTGTTGTCTCGGGTATAGCTCAACCAGAAGACATCAAGGGTGGTGATTTTCCTCTTATTCTTCTTTATAAGCCCCAAGGCCTCTTGGATGGTGAAAAATGGTTGGAGCGAAAACTTACCCTCATACTTAATCCAGATCCGAGAACTTTATGGAAAAACATTCAGACTCCAAGAGACATTGAGTATTACAAGGAAGACTCTGAAATGAAATATGTAAAGGTGGAAGCTTTAGATGGCATAGCTCGTAAAGATATTGTAGCTGCGAGTCAGCGAGGACGATCTCATGCAAATGAGGGTAAACCGCGTGATGACCATTTTGTCCTTCACCACAGCAACGATAACGACTGGTATATTATCGCTGTGGCTGATGGAGCTGGTTCTGCAAAGTACTCTCGCGAAGGTTCAAAAATTGCATGCGAAGTTTCTGTGGGACATTGTAAAGAAGCTCTTGCCGAAAGCCATGAGTTTGAGAAAGCGATACAAATGTTTGCGGAAGACAAAGACTCAACTGATGCAAGGAAACTTGTCGGTGACAAAATATATGCTATTGTTGGCAATGCAGCCCTGAAAGCTCACAATGCGATAAAGAAAGAGGCAGAACGCAAAGAGGGTGCAAAAATGAAAGACTTTGCAACCACTTTGCTACTTGCTATCTGCAAGCGATTTGAATTTGGTTGGGCTGTCGCATCCTTCTGGGTTGGCGATGGAGCAATGTGCGTATATAATGCAGAGAATCACACAGCGGATATGCTGGGAATGCCCGATGAAGGTGAATTTGCAGGTCAAACACGTTTCCTTACTATGCCAGAAATCTTTTCTGACAGCAAGTCTTTCTATCAGAGACTTCGGTTTAAAATATATCCCGACTTCACTGCAATGCTACTCATGACAGATGGCGTGAGTGATCCAAAATTTGAAACTGATGCAAATCTTCAAAAGCCGGAAATGTGGGATGCTCTTTGGAATGACTTGCAGGAAGGCGGTGTGGAACTGACTGATGACAACGAAAAATCTCAGTCACAGTTACTTGAATGGCTCAATTTTTGGAGTAAGGGAAATCATGATGACAGAACTATTGCAATATTGTATTAGCCTATGGCACAGAAAATAACACTGAAAGCTTCTGACGGAAGTACCGTGGAATTCATAGATGAGATAAAGGCGCAAGGAGGTGTCAAGGATGTGTATTTTAGTCCTGACAAATCCTATGTTGTCGCATTTTATAGAACACCTGTCAATTCGAATGACAGGGAAAGGATAAACAACATCGTTGGAGTCTATCGTGATAGAATTTTTAATGGCCCTGGAGGAGAATATTGGAAACAGATGTTTGCATGGCCAACAAAGATGGTCGAATGGAATGGCAAGACAGGTATAGTCATGCCATTCTACGATCGTAAGTATTTCTTCAGTGGTGGACCTTTTAACGGAAAGGAAAAAGAAGGAAAATGGTTTGCATCGGCAAAGCTAAGAAATCGTTTCCTTCCGGCAGACCAAAAGGGAACATTTTTGACAAATCTACACATGTGTATCAAGATTGCCAGAGCAGTTCGCCGGTTACATGCTGCTGGTCTTGCCCATTCCGATTTGTCATATAAGAACATCTTGGTTGACCCAATAACTGGTGCAGCATGTATAATCGATGATGACAGCCTTGTTGTGCCTGGCAAATTCCCGCCTGAAGTATTGGGAACTCCTGATTTCATTGCTCCTGAAGTGATGGAAACTAAAGGGTTACCGCTTACGGATAAGAATAGAAAATTGCCAAGTATATATACAGATAGGCATGCCTTGGCCGTGCTTATTTATATGTATCTACTGAACAGGCATCCTCTTCGTGGAGGTAAAGTTCATGATGTGAATGATGCAGGACGTGATGAAGAACTTTCCATGGGAACAAAAGCATTGTTCATTGAACATCCAACAGATGCATCTAATAGAGTTAAACCACAGCAACTGGCACCGTCTGAGTTGCCACAAGGCGACCCATCAAAACTTCCATATACAATATGTGGCCCATATCTAAAGAAGTTGTTCGACCGTGCCTTTATTGATGGACTACATAATCCGATGAATCGTCCGAGTGCAGCCGAATGGGAAGACGCACTCGTAAGAACGACTGACCTTGTTCAGCCTTGTCAGAATAGTAAATGTGAAGCTCATTGGTTCGTTTTTGATAATACTCGCAAGCCGCATTGCCCATTCTGCGGGCAAGAGTATCATGGTCAACTACCTGTGCTTAATCTGTACTATTCTCCATCAAAGGGTAGGTTCATCCCTGAGAATTACCGTTTGATGGTATATGACAAGCAAACTTTGTATATGTGGCATGTAAATCGCTACATAGCCGCAAATGAACAAACGACCGATGAAAACAAGAAGCCTGTGGGTGATTTCCATTTTCATAACGGCCAATGGATTCTTATAAACCGCCGACTAAATAATTTATGGGACAAGACAGATAACAAGCAAATCCCAATAGGTGGCTTTGTCCCATTGACAGACGGTCGTCAAATACTTCTATCGACTGAAGATGGCGGGAGATTGATAGTTGTCCAACTTGTAAACAATTAATTGTATGAAAGCTCTAACAACTTACCTTTTTATTTTCTTCATTTCGCTTTCTTTCTGCTCTTTTTCTGATATATCAGAAGAAGATTTGAGAAGTTATGGTTATGATGATGCAACTATTGAGCAATTGAAACAAGATGTAATCTTAGGTGAAACAGGGATTATAAATCTATCAGAATGTAACGCACAGTTAAATGTGCCTGACGGTTTTGTGTTTCTTGATAGAGAACAATCCAAAAGACTTCTTGTTGATTACTGGAATAATCCTTCAGATAGGGTAACAGACCTCTTGGGTACGTTAGTTCCAAGCGAAAACTCATGTTTTTATCAAATTGCTGTTGCCTATGTCATTAGTTACAGCAATTGTGGATATATCAAAGATGATGACGCCAACAGTATTGATTATGATGAATTGTTGCAACAGCTAAAGGATGGAGAAAAAGAAGAAAATGAAAGATTGCCCATTGAGCAGCAGATGTGGTTAAAAGGTTGGGCAGTACAGCCAAAGTATCTTTCTTCAAACCACACATTAATCTGGGCGAAACGCTTCTCCGCCAATGGTGATGATGTCATTAATTATGATATGCGAATTCTCGGTAAGGCGGGTCTTGTATCTGTTAATGCAGTAATAGGACAGGAAGACTTGAGTGAGGTGCAAACCCAAGAGTCAAAGATGATTAACAGCGTTCAATTCCATGAAGGATATAGATATTCTGATTTTGATTCAAGTCGAGATAAAATTTCCGATTGGACTATTGGCGGCTTGGTAGCAGGAGGAGTTCTTGCTAAGACTGGCATCCTTTCAAAGATTGGCATATTTCTTCTTAAATTCTCAAAAATTATCATTGTCGGTGTTATAGCTGCCGCTGGTGCAGTTTTCAAATTATTTAGAAGAAACAGGGAAGAATAGCTATGGCGATAAAAGATCAATGTAATAATTGCAAAAAAGTCGGCACACAAGATTGTGGGCAGGTTGTCGACTACAATGGTCAGTCATGTGAACACTATGTTAGGAGAATAAACTTGACTAAGGGACAAGACTCCAATTTTATACCTGCCGATGAAGAAGTTGCAATACAATCTGAGTCAACTTCGTCATTTTGGGCATCACTATTTTCATTCAACGGAAGAAGCAGAAGAACGAGATATTGGCTTACTGGCATTTGTGCCCAATTGCCGTTCTTGCCTGCAAATGTAGCAGCCGAGGATATGCCCGAGGGAGTTGCGATTTTTACATTACTGATATTTTTACCAGCGATGTGGATATTATTTGCAAATATAGCAAAGCGATGCCATGATTTAGGGAAAAGCGGATTGTTTGGATTGTTTCTTCTTATACCCTTGGTAAATATTATCATTGGTATCTATCTTGCTTTTTTTCAAGGTGATTTAGAGGATAACGAATATGGACCATCCCCATATTAAATCTAGGTGAAAGAATGGTTTATGTTATAAGAAATAATCAGCAATATGGGCCATACGACGAGCAGACCTTACTCTCGTATGTCAATTCTGGTCAGGTTCTTCTTCACGATAAGGCAATAGACGTTGGCGAGAAAGACCCTCAAACTGTCAGCTATTATTTGAAACGTGCGAAGTTGAAAACCCACATTCAAGATAAAGGAAACATCTTTTCACAGATAGCTACTATCGGTGGCGAATTGTTGTTTCCGAGAACCACTTTGTTCTCAAAACAGTTCTTGACAGATCAGAGGTTTTTGATACTGGCACTGGTGGGTTTATTACCTATGCTTATTATGCAGATACCACTTGGCGGTTTTTTTATATTTTATGAGGTTGCCCTTTATTTCTCAATAATTTGGGGACTTTTCTTCTATGATTGCTTCAAAACACCGCAGGTAGGACTAAGAACCACGTTAGCTGTTTTCTTTATCACACAAGCCTTTGTTTTTGCTGCATGGGGATTTGGCCTGCCTCAGATAAATCCATTCTATGCCTTTGTTGACACACTATTTCCTTTAAACGTACTTGGATTTACACTTGGCGTTGGTTTTACCGAAGAATTGGCTAAAGCAGTTCCTCTCCTCATTATATTATATAGGGCTAAAGAACCGCTGATTCCTCAGACTATGGTTTACTATGGACTTATCTCAGGTATTGCTTTTGGCGTATGGGAAGGCGTAGAATATCAAATGACAGTAAATGCCGAACAAGAGTACACTGTTTCTTTTTACCTGAACATACTTCGCCTTACAAGTCTTCCTTTCCTTCATGCCTGTTGGTGTGGTATAACAGGATATTTCCTTTCTTTCGCAAATCTATATCCCAAGTATAGAAAAGGACTTTATGTTTTGGCATTTACCATTCCAGCATTGATACATGGCCTTTATGATTCAATGGCAAATCTGCCGTTTGCATCGCTCTTTATGGTCTTCATCGGACTAATGTTGCTTATGGTATATTTGAAGCAAACTGTAAATTATCAATCTAAACTCAGACAATAGTAATATTATGGCAAAGAGACAGAAAGGAATAGGAATACCAGGTTTGACCTTTTCTTGGAAAAGAGCTTTGGGCATAACTCAAACAAAACAGAACTTAGCTCGCCAAACAGGTGTGCCAACATCAAAAGCTGGAGTTGAACGCAAGATTGGGAAACTCCTTTTAGACCTATTCCTGAAAAAGAAATAAACGGATATGCAACCTTGCATAGTAAATATCAAACCAATCATATTGTTTGAATTGCAATGTTTAGATAATCGAGAATGAGCCACTTAATGATAGTAACTTTGCACCATCAAAAGTAAAACGAAATATGAGCAGAAGGAAAAGATACAACCTATTGGGGCTTCTTTTAATCATTGTGTTTACAATGATTATTATTGGGGTTATATACGTTGCTCCAACACATATCAATGAACTTCAATTAATTGCCCGAGCATTATTTGTAATTTCATTGGTCGTGGCCTTTGTAATTATCTCTAAGAGAGTCAAAATTAATCGACGCAAACAAGTTTAATTATTATAGATATGGCAACAAATCATCATTACAAAGGCTTAACCGATGCCCAAGTGCTCGAAAGCCGCGCGAAGCATGGTGTTAATGTATTGACACCTCCAGAAGAAGAGTCTGTATGGCAGAAGATTAAAGACTGTATGCACTTTTGGCTGCTAAAAGTTGACCTTGCAATATTCGTTATTGCAACGCTTGCAGCAATAGTACTACCACTAACAGGCTATAGTCACGAAGGGTTATGGATAGCCCCAGTTTTATCATTTATTCTTTTCTTCTTGACATATCTTGTAGCCTATCTTGGCGGAGAATGGAATGAAGAAGACAAGGAATTCGACATTGATTCCCTATTTACGATATTACTGTTCGCGTTATTACTATCTGGTTCCATAGCATTTTATAATGGCGTATATGGAGGAGTAAGCGGATGGGGACCTTATTTGGAACTTATCGGCATTGCTGCGGCGGTTCTTTTAGCAACTACAGTTGCACACATATTAGAGGCGCAGAATGAGAAAACATTCAAGAGCCTGAATGAAGTAAATGACGACACTCTCGTCAAGACGATTCGCAACAATAATGTTTGCCAAATTCCCCGAAAAGATGTTGTTGTGGGGGACATTATTTTGTTGGAAGCTGGAGAGGAGGTCCCTGCCGACGCAGAATTGCTTGAATGTATGAACCTCACAATAGATGAATCTTCGCTTACAGGAGAACCCCAATGCGGAAAGACAATCATTGAAGCAGATTTTGATAAAGATGCCACATATCCATCCAATCACATCATGAAAGGATGCAATGTTATGGAAGGTGATTGCGTGGCACGGGTATTCGCTGTCGGTGATGCAACTGCATGTGGCAAGGTCTTTGAGGCTGCACAGGTGCAGGACGGCGAAGCCACTCCTCTCAGCGAGAAACTCGATGAACTTGCTGGTCTTATTACTAAGACAAGTTATGGGCTGGCAATACTTATTGTTCTAGGCAGACTTGTCCGTCATGCAGTCATGATGCCAGATACAAACTATTGGACATTGGCAGGCTATCTACTGGGCGCACTTGCTATTGCGACATTAATTTTCTTCGGTCTTAACAAGAAGAAGAATGATGACAATGAAGAAAGCATTGAATTGTGGCAAGTGCTGGCTTTCATGGTGCTTCCCATTATCGGCATCATCGTATATTTTGCAACAGGAACTTCTGGAAACATGAACTGGCCTGTATTCATCCAGTATGCACTTGACTCCGTGATGATTGCGGTTACGCTTATCGTTGTAGCAGTTCCGGAGGGTTTACCTATGGCAGTTACACTGAGTCTGGCTTTCAGTATGAAGAGACTGATGAAGCAAAATACTCTTCCTCGTACTATGCATGCTTGCGAAACAATGGGTGCCGTCTCTGTCATTTGTTCTGATAAGACAGGCACATTGACACAGAATCAGATGAAGGTTGTTGGAACATTGTTCCCCGGATTGGAAAATCAGAAACTTAACGCAGATAAGCATTCGTCTTTATTGAAAGAATGTATTGCTGTCAACACAACTGCAAATCTCGATTTTGCCGATCAAAAGAAAATCAAGGCCATTGGCAACCCAACAGAGGGTGCTCTTCTCCTATGGCTACACAACAATGGGGTAAATTATCTTGATATACGTGAATCGGTCGCAATAATTGACCGTTTGCAGTTTACTACCGAGTTGAAGTATATGGCTACTATAGTAAAGTCTGGTATTACAGGTAAACGTATAGTCTATGTCAAGGGAGCTCCTGATATTTTGATGAGCCTTTGTCAGACATCAGAAGACGAAGTTAAGATGTTTAATATGAAATTGGCCGAATATCAGAAACATGCCAATCGAACACTTGCATTTGCATACAAAGAGCTTAGTGAAACCGATGACATCTTTACTGACGGTAGATTAAACATCAGAGATTTGAAAATGATGGGCATTGTCGGTATTGAGGATCCCGTTCGTACTGATGTACCAGCAGCTATTGAAGATTGCCTTAACGCTGGTATACAAGTTAAGATTGTAACTGGAGATGCTCCTGGCACTGCTAAAGAAATTGGAAGACAACTAGGTTTGTGGAAACCGGAAGATACCGACGTGAATATTCTCATGGGAACAGAACTCGAAAATATGTCTGATGAAGAATTGAAGAAACTGCTTCCTAAGGTGAAAATCATTTCTCGTGCTCGTCCTAATGACAAAGAACGTGCGGTTCGCATTCTTAAAGACCTTGATTACATAGTTGCTGTAACTGGCGATGGTACGAATGACGCACCAGCATTGAATGCGGCCAATGTAGGTTTGTCTATGGGCGATGGAACTGCTGTTGCAAAAGAAGCAAGTGACATGACTATCATCGACAATTCGTTCAGTACGATAGCAAACGCTGTGATGTGGGGACGTTCTCTTTACAAGAACATCAAGAGATTTATTCTCTTCCAGATGACCGTCAATGTAGCAGCTTGTCTTATTGTCGCAATTGGTGCATTTATCGGGGAAGAATCACCGCTTACAGTTACCCAAATGCTTTGGGTGAACCTCATCATGGACACATTCGCTGCATTAGCTTTGGCTTCCTTACCTCCTACAAGAACTGTTATGAACGAAAAACCACGTTCTGTTTATGAGCACATCCTGAAAGGCATGGGAACGGGCATCCTTGGCGTGGGCGGTATATTTACCATCATTTTGCTTGGAATATGTATATTCTTCCAGCATTCAGATGTTAATTGCCTAACGGACATCTTTAATGGCAAGGCAACTTGGGGAGAAAATAATGGACTCTCCGCATATGAGCTTGGTTTATTCTTTACCATCTTTGTTATGATGCAGTTCTGGAACCTTTTCAATGCTAAAGCGTTTATGACTAAAGATTCTGCATTCAAGGGCATTTCTTGGAAGAACACAAAATGGTTTATCATTATAGCTTTTGTCATTTTTGTTGGTCAGATACTCATGACAGAAATTCCTGGTCTTCAGGAAATGTTTAATGTTGCTGAGGGTGGTATTAAGGTCATTGACTGGTTAATTATTGTTGTTGCCACGTCATTCGTTCTTTGGATTGGAGAATTAGTGAGACTGGTAAGAAGGTAATTGCATGTAGGACAAGTACTTTTCCGAGTGCTTGTCCTACAAAAAGAAATCAGAATGAGCAAGAATAATTATCATAAAATCGGTGATGCCCCATTATTTCATGTCATCCTCTCGACTGGGATAGGTACAGGCTTTATTCCTATTGCACCAGGAACGGCAGGTGCTTTGACTGCATTGGGGATATGGTATCTCTTGTACCTTTATCTCCCTTCAACAATCCTCTATGCTGTCACGATTATACTTATTATTGTGACAACTTTGGTCGGAGCATGGACATCGAATGTTATGGAAAAGTACTGGGGAAAAGACCCACGTGCTGTTAATATAGATGAATTTGTTGGAACATGGATTCCAATGCTTGTCGCTCCATGCAGTGAACGAACGTGGATTCTAGCGTTCTTCGGATTTGCAATGTTTCGAATCATAGATATATATAAACCTCTAGGTTGCAGAGCTATTGATGAAAAATGTCCTGGAGGATGGGGAGTCATGCTTGATGATGTTCTTGCTGGGTTCTATGCATTAATCTTAACTTACTGTCTTAAAACAATTATATCGTAAATATGAACAGAATAATTATCATAACGTTAGCCTGCCTTCTTATAGGCATTTCTGCTTTAGCACAGAACGTAAAGCGTCCTGAAAACTATAATTATCAAAGAGGTGTAGAGGCCGTACAAAATGAAAAGGTAGATGAAGCTCTTGAATACTTCAATAAGGACATTCAAGAGAATCCCAAGAATGGCTACTCATATTCTTGGATTGCCATGCTTCGAGTACACCAAGAAGAATACGGACGCGCACTTACTGCTGCCAATATGGCTATCAAACTTCTACCAAAGAAGGATGCAGAGTACGTCATCTTTGCATACTCCACAAGGGCTGATGTCTATCTGAATCTGGAAGATACTGTCAGGGCTATAACCGACTTAACAACAGCCATTAAGATTAAGCCTGATCAAAGCGGTCTATACGAGAAGCGTGCACAGATATATTATGAGCAGGAGAAATACGACTTGGCAGATGCAGACTATCAGAAGATGATAGACCTAAAACCTGGTGAAACAATGGGCTATATGGGCATAGGACGCAACGCCAATGCACAAAAACGCTGGGACAATGCCATCATGCAGTTTGATTATGTAACGAAACTTGCCAGTGATTATTCTTCTGGATATTCTTTTCGTGCAGAGTCGTATATAGGTAAGGGGAAATGGCCAGAAGCCACGGACGATATTGTTACAGCATTAAGCCTTGACTGGGACAGAAAGGCGTTGTATCTTGCAGGAGAACTGAAAGAACCTGCCTTTACTATGCTCGTTTCAAAGTTAAAAGTCCAGTCTGCCAAGTCACCCAATGAAGCTACATGGCCCTATATTATTGGAACCATGTATGAACAAAAGAAGCAATATGAGAAGGCTATTGAATACTATAATACCGCCAATAGCAAAGATGTATCGCCAACGGTACACCAAAGAATCTCAGTCTGTCAATATGAACTTGGCAATTATGAAGCAGCTTTAAGCAGCATTAACCAAGCACTCAACATTGACAGCACCGACCTTTCATACATAGCTCGTAAGGCTAACATCTTCTATGAGATGGGTGATGTTAAGTCTGCCATTGCAGAGTGGGACAAGGTATTGACTGCACAGCCAGAATATGGATTCGGGTACTACCGGCGTGGATGGTTTAAGGAACTGGCTGGCGATATGGAAGGAGCTATCGAGGACTTGTCAATGTCTGTTGTTCTTGATCCCGAGTATTCATATGCCTATGTCAGCAGAGGTGACGTATATCAAAAGCTGGGCAATAATGAACTTGCAGAAGTAGACTTCAAGAAAGTCATAGAAATAGAAGATTCGCCAGAGAAGTACGATTGCATACATTACGCATATCAAGGTCTGGGTCAGTATGATAAAGCCATTGCTGCGATGGACAGCATTATAGCAAGGGATTCTACAGAGGCTGGAAGCTATTATGATGCAGCTTGCTTGTATTCTCGTATGCATGATAAGGAGAATGCCTTGAAGCATCTGGAGAAGTCGCTACAGCTCGGTTACAATCGTTTTGCCCATATCGAAAGAGACTTTGACATGGACTTCCTAAGAGACTCCAAAGAATACAAGGAACTTATTGACCGATATAAATCTGAATATGAATCGAACATTAAGCTGTCATTAGTTTCCGCCTCTGCAGGTGAAACAGTGACATCTGAAGTTCCGTTTGTGAAGGAAGATGGTGTATGCAAGGTAAAGTGTAAAATAAACGACCTGCCACTCCATTTTGTATTCGATACAGGAGCAAGCGATGTAACCCTCTCGATGGTGGAGGCTACATTCATGATGAAGAACGGCTATCTGTCAGGCAGTGATGTTGTTGGTAGTCAAAGATATATGGATGCCAATGGCGACGTTAGTGTGGGCACTGTTATCAATCTGAAGAATGTAAACTTCGGTGGACTTGAATTGAAAAATGTTCGTGCTTCTGTAGTGCGCAATCAAAAAGCACCGCTTCTGCTTGGTCAGAGTGTACTCGGCAGATTGGGTAAGATTGAGATAGACAATGCCAATCATATTTTGAAAATTGCTCACAATAAATAAACATATCACCAGTGAAGAATGATTTTCAACTGCCAATAACATCATTAGATTACATGAAAGATGGTTGCTGCGCAAAAATGCGGTTAGCAACCATTTTCATTTGCTGCGCATCATCAGATAGGATTCATTCCACTAACGTCCGTAAGCTTACGATTAATCGAAGCCTTTCTTGATAAAACACAACGGGGCCAGGCTATCTGCTATATCATTGTACGTAGGATTAGCCAGAGGAAACAGATATCGAAGGCTTGCCGTGGGGTGGCAGACTCACATCAAGCAAAGCGATGATGGGGTATTAGGCTGCCCTTCCTTACCGTTGAATGGCTA
>ERZ842401.3467-NODE-3467-length-19592-cov-5.347187_pt1 | contig 19592 bp, 17 predicted proteins | sample MGYA00521270_ERZ842401 | MGnify/ENA primary metagenome ERZ842401 (study PRJEB31892, sample SAMEA3878208) | bioreactor metagenome | biome: Moose rumen | place: Sweden | collected 2011-10 | study: EMG produced TPA metagenomics assembly of the PRJEB12797 data set... | reverse complement strand
ACAGGCATCTCGACTGGCCTTCAGCTTTTCCACACGCCCCTGGACCTTGGGTATAGAATGTATATAGGAAGGCCAATCAGCACCATCTTTAATTAGAAATCGTAGAATATAGTCAGGATGGAAATCTCGGATATACATGCCCATGAACTTGTTCTTGCGTGGGATAAAAAAACCAGCAGGGCAATCCTTTCTATTTAGTTGGGCATAAAGAACTTTGCGAAGTTCAGGTGTAATAATCTCGTCGGCATCCACTACGAGAACCCATTTGTTGGATGCACTCTGAATCGCATAATTTCGTGCAGGTTCAACAATGTTATAGTTCTTCTTTGGGAAAGTGACAATCCTGCAACCATATTGCTTTGCAATAGCCACCGTGTCATCGGTGCTCTCCATATCGCACACTACAATCTCATCGAACGCCTTGACAGCCTCCAGCGCCTTCGCCAGATGCTGCTCGGCATTGTAGGTGTTGATTACGACAGAAATCTTCCCTTTACCTTCCATATCAGCCGTTAATTACTTTCAGGATGGTGTCTACCACAGTCTGCGTCTGTTCCTTACGGCCTAAGGTAATACGCAGGCAGGACTCCAGTCCCTTGTCGCTCATGAACTTGATCTTGTAGTTCTCATCGGCCAGCGCTTTCTGCAAGGCCTCCTTGATTTCGACGGGATACTTGATGAGGATGAAGTTGGCCACCGACTTATAGACCTTGAAGCCAGGCTTGTCGCCAAGTGCCTTTTTGTATAACTGGCGCCCCCATTCCATATCATCAGCCACACGTCTATAATGCTCGTCGCTGTCGAGGGCGGCCAATGCTATGGCCTCAGAGAAGCGATTATAGCCCAGATACTTGTTGATATAGCTGATGAAGTGAGTATGACCGGTACCGATAAATCCGAAGCCGCAGCGTAGGCCTGGCAGACCATAGAACTTGGAGAGGGTACGTGAGATAATCAGGTTGCGATACTTGTTCACCAACGGTGCGATGTAGTCGGTATCGGTGGTGATGAAACTGGCATAGGCCTCGTCGATCAGTACCATCGTATCATCGGGGATATGTTCCATGACGCGGCCAATCTCTTCGGAGTTAAGACTGTTGCCTGTTGGGTTGTTGGGTGAGGCCAGCAACAGCATTCTGGGATGAATGCGGTTGGTATATTCTATCACCTCGTCGACATCATAGGCGAATGTGTCATCCTTCTCATGTAGGGGGTACATCTCGAAGGTGCCGTAGCACTCGCTGGCCACCTTATTATAATACCACCATGAAAACTCAGGAATCAGGATCTTCTTGTTATCACCTTTCATTAAGTAATAATGGATGGCATTCTTCAGGATGTCCTCTCCGCCGTATGCCAGCAGAACCTGTTCCTCTGGTACGCCGTAGATCTCACTCAGACGGACAGAAATAACGCTCTTCTTGCCTTGGTCGTATATACGTGTATAAAAGCACAACGTCTTAGGGTCGAAATTACGGATGGCGTCTATAACCTTCTGGCTGGGTTCAAAATTAAACTCGTTTCTATCGAGAAAATTCATCTTCTGTTCCATAATCATGCAAATTTGGGTGCAAAGGTAATCATTTTAAATGAGTTATCGACATTTCTTAATTGTGAATTACTCTTTTCTAACAATTTTTCGTAACTTTGTAGCCGAAATGGCAGAGAAAATCATCATCGGCTACGATGCCAAGCGCATAGTGCGCAATGGAACAGGACTGGGCAGCTACGGGCGGACCCTGGTGAACGATATTGTACGGCATGAGGACGTCAATCTGCACCTGTATGCACCCGACGAAGGACGTGATGACCTGCGGCGTCAGGTTTTGCCCGGAGTAAACTGGCACTTTGCCCGGAGTAAACCCGGACTTTCTTGCGTCCCTTCTTTAGCAAGCGGCATAGCCGAGTTCTCTAGGCAAACTCCCCTTTGGCGAACGATGGGCATCGTGAAGGACCTGAAGCGTGACGGCATCCAACTCTACCACGGCCTTTCCGGCGAGCTGCCGATAGGCATCCGGAAGAGCGGCATCCGTAGTGTGGTCACTATTCACGACCTAATCTTCCTCCGTCATCCGGAATATTACCATTGGGCTGATACCAAGATTTATGCCTGGAAGTTTCGCCGGACCATCCATGAGGCTGACCACATCATCGCCATCAGCGAGTGTACCAAGCGTGATATCATAGAATACGGTCATGTCGATGAACATCGTATTTCCGTCATCTATCAGAGTTGTTCGCCAAGGTTTGATGTGACACAAAGAAGGGGGCAGGCACCTTTGTGTCCTTCCCGATATATCCTCAGCGTGGGGAGCATCGAGGCGCGGAAGAACATCCTGCTTGCGGTAAAGGCCCTGCACTATCTGCCTGAAGACCTCGGGCTGGTGATTGTGGGACGGCATACTAAGTATACCGACGCGGTAAGTCAGTACACAGAACGGAACGGGCTGGCGCATCGTGTCCAAATCCTGCACGGCGTGACCGATGACGAGCTGCCTGCCCTTTATGCCGGGGCCGAGGCGTTCGTCTATCCCTCCCGCTACGAGGGCTTCGGCATCCCCATTATCGAGGCCATCAGTTGCGGCTTGCCGGTGGTGGCTTGTACCGGGTCGTGTCTCGAAGAAGCGGGAGGCCCCGATTCTCTCTATGTCTCGCCAGATGATGAGCAGGCAATGGCTGCAGCCATCCGCCAGTTACTCCGCGGTGCCGAAGGCCGCGAAGAGCGCATCAGCCGAAGCAGAACCTACATCCGGAAATTCGAGGGCTGCGACGTGGCAGGACAGGTGGTCGACCTCTATCGCAGCCTCCTTTAGAATTTCCATCGTATCTGTAGGTCGAGGTCTGTCTGCGATGAAGCGTCAATCTGCTGATAGCTGCTGCCAATGACAGAGCGGTCGAAATAATTTGTGATACCTAATTTTGTCGTGAGCATCAGGTGTTTGCCGATGTTGGCCCGTGCCATCAGCCAGTAGCGAATGCCCTCACCATAGAACTGCGTGAAGCTATATGTATAGAGCGGTCCCTGCTCGTAGAGATAGACGCGGCTGTCGTAGCTGTCGGTCCGGAAGTAGCCGAAACCTCCGTTCAGTCGCAGCCAGCGGAGAGTCATTCCCAACGATTCACTCACCATCAACCCGGCGTCGCCCTGCTTGAACGACGTGTAGCCGAAGTCTACTTGCGTGCGACTATTCCATTTTCCCTCAGAGATATAGTCTGCACTCAGTCGCCCGCGATGCTCGATTCGTTGTACCAAGGCATCCTTCGTCTCATTATCCCGTTGGCGCAGACGGAGTCGGTAGCGTCCGTTGAAAGTCCAGTTGCGATAGGCATACGACAGTTGTAGCAGATAGTCCCACGAATGTGACGAGAGCGACACCTGGTACTTGGCCCAGGGGAAGTAGGCATAGTCGCCGTAGGCCATTACCTTCATGCGCGGTGAGGGCTGCCAGGTCAGTCCCAGATAGAGTCCGCTTTCGTTCTGTACGCTTCCTCCGTCGCTGAAGCAACGGGCATAGAGCGAGGTATAGCGGAAACTATAGAATCGTTGTAGCGCCAACAGGCTCCATTCGCCGTTGAGCTGCAGACTCAGGCTGTTGATGGTAGCCAGCGCCCCGTCTTTGTTCATGGCCGTCTCGCCGTTAGCTGAGAAACGGTGGTTCACGTAACCATAGTCGACGCTGGCATTAAGGAAATCGAATCCCTGCGCATAGTGTCGGCGATAGAGTGTCGTGGTGTTGGGCTTCAGTTCACGGTTCAGGTGGGTGGCTATCACGTTGACTCCTGCGTGGAGTCCTTGAGCCTGATAGCGTAGGTTACCTCCGACAGTTGTATTCTTCAGATTGTTTTTCTTCTCCAGTTCCGTCTCTGTGCGATGGTAGCCGGATGTGAGGATGGTGGCAGCCGTGCCGTCTTTGTTGAGTGTAGCGTCCATCGCCCGATAGGAGACGAAGGCACTGGCAGTCAGATGTCTGCTGAGGTTGACCGTTGCGGCGGCTCCTTGCAGATAGTCGTTGGCAGAGCGTGAGGAATGGGCCCGCAGGGTATTCGTCGTTCGTCCCAGACTCTGCAGCATCGACATCTTGCCCAGTCCGAAGCTATTGTTGGCGATAAGTCCCATCCCCATCGACACGCGATACTTGCCCAGCACTAACGACTGTATGTGGCCTAAGTTACGCAGTTGCAGATAGAAGGAGTAGAAGTCATAGCCGAGTCGGTTCTTTCCTGCAAGGAAAGGTTCTCCCGCGTCCTGTGCCCCCACAAAGCCTGCTTTCACGTAGTCACCATAGGTCAGTTGGTATCTAAGCCAGTGGCGATAAGGGTAGCCCTGATAGGTGTCCTTATCACCCTTCCGTTCATAGAAGGGAATACGGGCAGAGGTCATCAGCTCGTGTCTGGAATACCTGAGAATATCCCGAAGAATGGGGAATTCCTTACTGTCGGGATTCTCCTTTACTCTGACAAAATAGCCCAACAGTCGTCTTCTGTCAGGATCGAGCGAACGGATCATCGTCAATTCATTCAGCGACTTCATTGGTCCATTTCGATAGAGGTATTCCATAATCTCCTCTACCTGTTGGGCTGAAAGGAATGTCAACTCCTCTAACTGTTCTCTGGTCGCCTCATTGATGTCTAAAGGATGTTGTTCACGTTCGCAGAGCAGTTCGTAGGTTTCTTCCCACGATGCCTCGCCGGCATCCTCCACAGTCATCATTTCATTGAGATAGTCTTCCCAAGGTCTTTGTTTCGTCTGAGTCCATCCTGTGACGGGCATCAAGAGCAATAAAGCAGATACGATAAGTGTCTTCATAAATCATTTATTTAAAGTTCAACGGTGCAAAGATAGTACATTTTTCTGAAATAAATGCAAAAACCTCCGTTTTTTCATCGCCTATTCAGAAAAACTCTGTACTTTTGCAGCCGATATGAGGTGTATGTTGGCCATATTGCTTCTGTTGACTGCTTGTCAGAGGATTGGTGCCCAGAACGAGCAGATTACTGCCGAGCAGGCCTTGGCAGAGATGGATTCGCCTACTTTCGTCCCAACGGTGAAGGTGGGCAAGGTGCTTTTTCAGGGCGACAGCGTACAGTATATGGAGATGAACAATGTATACGTCTATCCTCAGTTGACTTTCAAGAACCAGAAGCAGGCAAAGGCCTACATGCGATTGGTGACTAATGTCAAGAAAGTTTTGCCTTTGGCCAAGGAGGCCCGCCAACTGCTGATTGAGACCGCCGAAGTCCTGGAGACCCTGCCTACGAAGGAGGCAAAGGATGCGCACATCAAGAAGGTAGAGAGTGAGATATTCCGTACCTATAAACCGAAAATGAAGAAGCTTACCTATTCACAAGGCAAGCTTCTCATAAAGTTGATTGACCGTGAATGTCATTCATCGAGCTACGAGATGATTCAGGCATTCATGGGGCCTTTCCGTGCCGGCTTCTGGCAAACATTCGCCTGGGCTTTTGGTGCCAGTCTCAAGAAAGAATATGATGCCGAGGGCACTGACCGTCTTACTGAGCGCGTCGTCCTGATGGTTGAGGCTGGTCAGATATAAGACTTATTCCTCAGAGAACAACACCTGAATGACAGTCTGTCCGACAGCCTGAAGGGTGGCACGGTCGATATGGGGCATATCGTCGTTGACAGTATGCCATGTGGGACCGAAACTGCTGGCCTCGCAGTCAGGATAGTAGGGGATGATGTCAATGCAGGGTATCTTGGCCGTGGTGTTCACGGGCAGATGGTCATCTGTGATACCGACTCCCGGATCATTGGGAAAGAAACTGCCGAAGCCGACGATGGAGGCTGCCTTCCACACCTTATCAACCACATTGCGGGCATATTGCAGCGACATCTGTTCCTGATAAAAATGAGCACCTTGTCCACCAACCATATCCAGCAGGATTCCGAAACGGGCTGTATACGCCTTCTTATGCAGATTGGCTGCCCAGTACTGTGCCCCCAGTGCCCAGGTGTTACCGGGATCATCCGTCGTTTCCCACTGTGGAAAACCATAGTCTTCTGCATCAAAGCAGATGAAGTCGACGCCGATGGGCAGGGAGTCGGGATTCTCCTTGGTACATTGGTCTATCTGACGAGCCACCTCCAGCATCACGGCGACACCGCTTGCACCGTCGTTGGCAGCCATCACGGGCTTCTTCCAGTTTGCCTCGTCGGCATCGTTGTCGGCCCAGGGGCGACTGTCCCAGTGGGCACAGAGCAAAACCCGGCTGCTGAGTTCCGGTTTGAAGCTCGCAATGATGTTCGTACTGTTGAGAGTCGTGCCGTCATAGCCTTTCAGGCTTGCTTTCTGTGGAATGACTGTCATCCCATATTGTGTGAACTTGCTGATAATCCACTGTTCGCAGTCATCATGGGCCTTACTGTTCATCGTACGCGGGCCGAAGTCGCACTGTTGCTGGCAGAACAGGTAGGCGCTGTCGGCAATAAATGCCGGACCTACGGGAACCAGAGCCGACTCAGCTGATGCCACATTCTTCCGTGAACCACAGGATGTTATGCCAACAGCTAAACAGACAATACTGAAGATAATTACCAGATTTCTCATGTTTATTTCTTACAATTTTGTACAATAGACATCACCCGTAGGAAGTTGCCGCCCCAGATTTTCTGGATATCCCGCTCGCTGAAGCGACGGGCCAGCAGTTGACGGGTGAAGTTGATTAACTCGGAAGAGTCGGCCAGCCCTTTGATACCACCGTCACCATCAAAGTCGGTACCTAAACCTACATGGTCGATGCCCATCACCTTGATGGCATGCTCCAGATGGGCCATGGCATCGAGGATGGTGGCTTCCTCGTCGCCGGCTTTCAGGAATCCGTGGTAGAGCGTAGTCTGTGCTACGCCACCCTTGGCAGCCAAAGCACGCATCTGCTCGTCAGTCAGGTTACGCGGATGGTCGCAAAGGGCCCGACTGCTCGAGTGGCTGCACACGATAGGTGTGCTGCTGATTTCCAGGGCATCATAGAAACTCTTCTCTCCGGCATGGCTCAGGTCGACCATGATGCCCAGACGGTTCATTTCACGGATGACTTGCTCACCAAATCGGCTTACTCCATTATGGGTATTACAGCCTTTGGCTGAGTCGCAGATATCGTTGTCGCCATTGTGGCACAGCGTCATATAGACGATGCCTCGCTGGGCAAAGTGCTGCAGGTTTTGCAGCTGTCCGTTGAGTGCCAGTCCGTTCTCAATACCGAGCATGATGGATTTACGTCCATTACGCTTGTCCTCGTAAAGGTCTGCAGGTGTTCGGGCTATGCTGAGCCAGGACTTGTTGTTGCTGACAATCTCCTCTATCTTATCAAAGATAAGGTCAGCATATTCAGTTGGTCCCGGCACATCGTAGTCGACGAGTGAGGAGAAGGTGTCACCGATCTTTGGCTGCGGCAGGTATGCCACCATAATAGTGGCGTCTTGGCGCCCTTCAGTCATCTTATGCAAGTCGACACGTATTCTGGAATCACGGTGATCGAAACTGATGCCTTGCGGGAAGAACATCGGCGTGTCACAATGAGTGTCGAGTGTCAGTATCCGGTCGTGGAGTTCATGCACCTTACGGTAGGTCTTGGCTTCCTCTACCAGCCAACGGAATAAGGGGAGTCCCTCTTCGAGGCATTCAGGATGCCACTGTACACCGATAATGGGTTTGAACTCACTGCTCTCCATGGCCTCAATGATGTGGTCAGGCGATTTCGCCACCACACGGAATTTGTCACCAGTCTCCCTGACCGCCTGATGGTGAAAGCTGTTGACTAACAGCCGCTTCTCACCATATATTTTGTAGAGAAGGGAGTTTTCCTCCAGTTCCACGGAGTGGGTCTGCTCGCTGCGGTCGGCATCCTGTGAGTGCTTCATGGTCGTCTTTTCGTTGATGTCCTGCCACACTCTGCCACCCAGTGCTACGGCTAATGTCTGGATACCCCGACAGATGCCCAGGATAGGTATCTGCCGATTATAGGCCAGCTGTGCCATCAAGAGTTCCGGCAAGTCACGTTTTTGGTTGATACCACGCAGCCGCATCAAAGGTTCCTCGCCGGCAAAGAGGGGATTGAAGTCGCCGCCGCCGCTCAGGATCAGTGCGTCTATCTTCTCCAAGGTACCCACCAAGACGTCCTTGTCTGCTACTGGGGGTATCACCATGGGTATGCCCCCTGCCGCTACTACTGATTTGTAATAACCCTCACCCAGCTTGCACGTCAGGTCTTCGTAGTTGCCGGTAATGCCTACTACTGGCCGTCGGTGAGATGCCGGAAACTGAGCATATAGCTCCTGTAGATGTGCCTGTAAATTGAATCTGTCCATGACAATTCATTCTTTACTATTCATCCACTGTGACAGGAATCTCCCGTTTGATGCTCTGCTCCAGAGAAATCAGTGTCTCGGTAGCCACCACACCGGGGATGCCCTGCAATTTTCCGTTCAGCAATTCCATCAACTGCTCATTATCGCGTGCATAGAGCTTAACAAGCATGGTATAGGGGCCCGTGGTAAAGTGGCATTCCACAACTTCTGGGATGTGCTGCAGTCGCTCAACGACGTCTTTGTACATGTTACCTTTCTCCAAGGTGATTCCTACATAGGTACAGGTACTGTAGCCCAAGCTCTTTGGATTCACGTCGAAACCACTACCAGTAATCACGTCGCCGTCGATGAGGTGCTGAACACGCTGGTGGATGGCAGCACGTGACACATTGCACTCTGCTGCCACATCTTTGAATGGGATACGTGCATTCTTTGAGAGAATGCTCAGGATTTTCTTGTCCAGATTGTCAATTTTCTCCATTATCCAATGATTATGTTTACAATTTGTCAGCAAAAGTAATCAATTTAATTGAATAATGCAACTTTTTCGGCTAAAAACATCAAAAAAGTGTGTCACATGCGTGACACACTTGCTTATTTCTTTGATTTCTTGGCTTTTTTTGCCTTTTTCCCTGTTACCTCTGGTTCCTCGGGGGTCTCGGGCTGCGGCTTGTCAATACCGACAAGTGTCACGTCGAAGATCAAGGCACTATAGGGCTTGATTTGTCCCGCCTCACGTTCGCCATAGGCCAGTTCATAGGGGATGAAGAGCTGCCACTTGGAACCGACGGGCATCATGGTCAGAGCCTCTGTCCAGCCTTTGATGACTTGGTTAGGACGGAACTCAGCAGGCTTGTCACCATGCTTGTTGGAAGCGTCGAACACGGTACCGTCGATCAGGCGCCCCTCATAGTTTACAAGCACCTTGTCGTCCAACTTGGGCACTTCACCGTCGCCCATATAGAGTACCTTATACTGAAGGCCGCTGGGTAGAGTCTGTACGCTGTCTTTCTTGGCATTCTCTGTCAGGAACTTACGGCCAGCATCACGGTTGGGCCCCCAGAGTTTCTCCTCCTTAGCGGCTTTGTCAGCCTCCTGTTTCATCTTGAAGTAGGCTTCGGCATCAGCTTGCTTGAAGATGGAGCTATCCTTCAACAGCGCATCGGTAAAGCCCTTATAAAGCAGGTCGGCCACGATGGAATCAGGTGAGTCCTGAAAGTCTTTGGAGATACCAGGCAGCATACGTTCCTTTAACTGGCGTGCAATGTCCATACCCACCTGAAAAGCCTTCGTCTTGGGATTGTCACCTGATTTGATCACATCCTCAAAGCCACGCACAAAGTCAGCCATATAAGCCGTATCTACCTGCTGTTGCTGAATCAGGAAGGGAATCAGTCCGTTGGTCAGGCTCATACCCGCTGCATAGCTGACAGAATCGCTGCTGCCGTTCAACTGGAGGGGCTGGGGGGCAACACTTACTTTCTTGACAACTTTCTTCTTTGCGGCTGTTGCCGTATACAAAGAAGCACTCGCCACAAGGGCGAGTGCCAGTATGATAGACTTCTTCATTACTTCTTAGGATTAACCTCGAGGAGCTCAATTTTGAAGATCAGCATTGAGAAGGGTTTGATGTCACCCTGCTCACGCTCGCCATAGGCGAGATCCTGGGGAATATAGACCTCCCATACAGAACCGGCAGGCATGTGTACCATAGCATCGGTCCAACCCTTAATGGTCTGGTTACAACGCAGGTTGATGGGCTCGCCACGCTTGTAGCTGCTGTCGAATACCTTACCCTCGATGGTCTTACCCTCATAGTGAACCTTTACCAGTGAAGTGTCGGCAGGGATGGCACCGTTACCCTCCTTGATGACCTTGTACTGTACGCCGCTGGGCAGGGTCTTCACACCTTCCTTCTTGGCATTTTCTGCCAGGAACTTCTCACCAGCCTCCTTGTTAGGACCATAGGTTTTCTCCAGTTCCTTGGCCTTGATAGCCTGCATCATGGTCTGAGCCACCTGCTGGGCTGAGTCGACGGTCATCAGCCCCCCCTTACCGGTTGTACCGCTGACAAAACCAGCCATGAAGTTCTTCAGTGAGATAGTCTTGGTAGAGTCATCACCGAAAATCTCATGATTGATGCCCTTCACCATGCGGTTGCTGATCTGCTGACCAATCTGAATACCAGCATAGTAGGCAGCCTTCTTCTTGTTATCACCTGCATTGGCACCCTCGTTGAGACCCTTGATGAACTCAGCCATATAAGCTGTGTCAACACCCAGACCGCCCACGAGGTACTCCTTCAGGCCCTGTGTTTGTGCCATACCAATAGCATAGCTCAGTGTGTCTACGTCACTCTTCAGGCTTGCCTTCGGAGTTGAATTGCCGCAACCTGTGAAAGTAGCAGCTGCAATAGCCGTAACGGCTACAAACATAATCTTTTTCATGTTCTATAAATATTAAATTCTATACTTAATTCTAAACAACTTGTATCAGCTCTACGTCGAAGATAAGCGCTGCGTATGGGGGGATAGAAGCACCTGCGCCACCCTCACCATATGCCAGACGGTAGGGAATGAAGAAACGGTATTTTGCACCCTCCTGCATCAGCTGCAGACCTTCTGTCCATCCTGCAATCACCTGCTGCAGTGGGAATGTAGCGGGCTCGCCGCGTTGGATGCTGCTGTCGAATACAGTACCGTCAATGAGGAATCCCTCATAGTGGCACATCACCGTGTCCTTGGCAGAAGGCTTCTTGCCGTTACCTTCTTTCAGAACCTGATACTGAAGGCCGCTTGGCAGCGTGATGACGCCCTCTTTCTTGGCATTTTCTGCCAGATATTTCTCACCAGCTTCCTTATGGGCTTTGCCGGCCTCAGCACGCTGGGCGTTGATCTTCTGTTCCTGCTTGGCAAAATAATCCTGAACAATTGTCTGTGCCTCGCGGTGTGATACCTTCAGTTCCTTACCGCCCAGCACATCGTCAATAGCCTGTGCAAAATCTGAGGCACTGATACCCTCAGCACCCATCTGAGCCAACTGCTGTCCGATGCCTAAGCCCAGTGCATAGCTTAATTTATCCATCTTTCTCTATATTAATAATGTATATTTTCGAAAATCGGCTGCAAAGGTACAACAAAAAAGTGAAAAGTGAAGAGTGAATAGTGAAAAATTTGTTGCCGTCCTACCATTTTTTAATTTTTCTTTGTATATTTGCATCGTTTTTAGACATTTGCTTATGAAAAAGATTGTTGTATTGACAGGTGCCGGCATGTCGGTGGAGAGCGGACTAAAGACGTTCCGCGATGCCGATGGTCTGTGGGAGAACTATCCTGTGTCGAAGGTGGCCACTCACGAAGGATGGGAGGCCGACCCCACCTTAGTGACCAATTTCTATAATATGCTCCGCAAGAAGTGCTGGGGTGTACAGCCCAACGATGGCCATCGCCTGGTGGCCAGGCTTGAGGAGCAGTACGACGTCACCGTCGTCACCCAGAATGTGGACAACCTGCATGAGATGGCGGGTTCTTCAAAGGTCATCCACCTGCATGGCGAACTGATGAAAGTGTGTTCCAGTCGTGATGTTGATGATCCGCGCTACCAGATTGCCCTCACCCCGGAGAACTGTGAGGTGGAGCCGGGCACAAAGGCCGGCGACGGCTCATTGCTCCGTCCGTACATCGTATTTTTCGGCGAAGCCGTTCCCAATATCACCATTGCCGCTGAAAAGGTGCAGGAGGCTGATATCCTGATTATTATCGGTACCTCCCTGGTGGTCTATCCTGCCGCAGGACTGTTGCATTACGCAAGACCTGATGTTCCCATCTACCTTATCGACCCGAACCCTGTTTCTGCAGGGAGCCGGGTTCAGCAGATTCAGAAAGGAGCCTCTGAGGGCATGAAGGAACTCGCTGGAATACTAATGAAATAACTGAAGGGGCATCGCAATCGCGATGCCCCTTCAGTTATTTCGGCTTCATCAGCCCTTCAGCCTGTCGGGCACGATGGGCATGGCACCGTTCTGAGTACAGACAAAAGCACTTACCTGAACCGCTGTCTTGTGGGCTTCAGGCACAGGCTTGCCATTGAGGATTGAAGCACAGAAACTGCCAGTGAAAGAGTCTCCTGCCCCAACGGTATCAGCCACTTCCACCTTTGGTGTCTCCTGGAAGGACATCTGACCAGGGGTGAACACATACGAGCCATTGGTACCACAGGTTAGCACCAGCATGTCGAGGTTGTACTTGCCGAGGATGAGCCAGCACTTGTTCTCGATGTCAAGGCCGGGATAACCGAACATACGTCCGATAAGCACTAATTCCTCATCATTGATCTTCAGCACGTTGCAGCGTTGCAGACTCTCCTTGATGACCTCCTTCGTATAGAACTGCTGGCGTAGGTTGATATCAAAGATCTTCATGCAGTCATTCGGTGTGTCGTCGAGGAACTTATGGATGTTCTCACGGCTTACGACGTTGCGCTGAGCCAGCGATCCAAAGCAGACGGCACGGGCATTCTGGGCAATCTCCTTCATCTCGTCAGTATAAGGGATGTTGTCCCATGCCACATTCTCCTTGATGTCGTACGTTGGAATGCCGTCGCCCGTCAGTGTTACCTGTACCGTACCTGTCGGGTAGGGAACGCGCGGCATCAGATAGTTCAGCGAATGCTCCTTGATGGCATCAATTGTCTCTTCTGCCAGCTTGTCTTCTCCCAGTGCGCTGATGGCTATGGTGTCGAGTCCGAACTGCGCTGCATGGTAAGCGAAATTGGCAGGTGCGCCACCTAATTTCTTTCCTTCGGGAAGTACATCCCACAGTGCCTCTCCGAGGCCTACGATATATCTTTTCATTTGAAGTTTAATTTTTAAGTTTAAAATATGTGATTATTTAACACGATTGATATAGGTGAAGAGATAGATGACGCCGATGGCCATCACGATGACGGCTCCTGCCTGTCCCATGGCATCACTCATGAAGCCCATCAGCAGTGGGAAGATGGTACCACCGAAGAGCCCCATAATCATCAAGCCGCTCACCTCATTCTGCTTCTCGGGCATTGAGGTGAGTGCCTGGGCGAAGCAGATGGAGAAGATATTGGAGTTTCCGTAACCTACAAGGGCGATGGCTGTATAGAGCATCCACTTCTCCGTGCCGACGAAGAGACCGCACATTGAAAGGGCCATCATCACGACCGAGATGATGAAGAACGTACGGTTAGGCAGCACGCGGAGGAAGAAGGATCCTGTCAGGCAGCCGATGGTGCGGAAGATGAAGTAGAGACTGGTTGCAAAGGCGGCATCGTTGAGAGTCATGCCTAAGCGCTCCATCAGGATCTTCGGGGCTGTGGTGTTCGTACCCACGTCGATACCCACGTGACACATGATGCCGAAGAACGACAGCAGCACGATGGGAGTCCCCAACAGTTTGAAGCACTCTGCGAAGGTGGAGGCCTTGCCCTCGATCTTCTCTTCCTCGATAGGTGTCACGCCAAGCAGGACGGTGGCCAGGATGCCTACCACGAGGTAGATGCCGAACAGGATGCGCCAATCGTAGCCGAATGAGGGAATCACTTGCGTGGCACCCCACATGGCCAGGTACGGCGCCAGGAACGAGGCGATGGCCTTGATGAACTGTCCGAAAGTCAGCGTGGAGGCCAAATTGCCGCCCCCCATCACCGTCGACACCAGTGGGTTTAGTGAGGTCTGCATCAGTGCATTACCGATGCCGAGCAGTGAGAAAGAAATCAGCATAATGGCAAACGTATTGCCAAAGAGGGGAATCAGCAGTGACAGCACGGTCACGGCGAGGGATACAAGCACCGTGTTCTTACGACCGATCTTGTTCATCAACATACCCGTCGGCACACTGAAAATCAGGAACCAGAAGAATACGAGCGATGGGAAGATGTTGGCAGTAGAGTCGTTCAGTGCCAGGTCTTCTTTCACATAGTTGGATGCAATGCCCACCAAGTCCACGAAGCCCATGCAGAAGAAACAGAGCATCACGGGCAGAATTGCCAGTTTGTTGGTCTTACTCATAGTTGTATTATCTCTTAATTCTTAACTTTTAATTCTTAATTTCATAGATGGTTGCCTTACCTCCCTTTACCTTGATTGTGTTATACGGCTCGTTGGGGAACACCAGGTTGGTCATCGCCATCTTACCCTCGGCATCAAAGGCCTCGATACTGCAGTTGTCTACGAAGATGCGGAGTTGCTTGATGTCACCATAGGTGGGAGCAGTGGTCTCACAAGGGAAAGCCTCACTGAAGCTGGCATAGCTGCGGGTGCGGTCCATGCTGAACGTGTGCTTGGCAGCATCGTACTTCATAACCACCTGCTCACCCAGGGCATTGGAGAGCACGATTTCTGTAGAACCCTTCATGTCGACGACAATTTCACAGGTCCGCTGCAGTTTGCCGACAGCCTTGCCGCGGATGCTGTTCAGCTCTTTCGAGGGTGTCACGCTACAGTAAGTCTCACCATTATACTCAAAGAGACCCAGGTCGCGGGGCACGCTGTTGGCACTGCGGAACTGCTTGGTCGGCACCTGGTTGGCGTACTGCCAGTTCGACATCCACGCCAAGGCAATCTTACGTCCGTCAGGGGCATTGTCGAAGGTCACGGTTGCGTAGTGATCCTTGCCATAGTCCATCCAGCGGGTTTCCTCCGGCTTCTGTTCACAGGTGAACTTATGCCCATCGAATTCGCCGATGAAGTACTGTGTGGCAGAACCGCCGAAAGGACCTCCGGGGTTGATGTTGCAGATGAGCATCCACTTCTGTTTGTCGGTGCCGCGCACCTGCAGCTTCATCAGGTCTGGGCATTCCCACACACCATCGTGGCAGCCGTACTCCTTGCCGAAGCTGCTCTCATACGTCCAGTCCTTCAGGTTGGCAGACGAGTAGATGTGCATCTCTTGGCCTACGGCTAAAATCAGGTTCCACTTCTGGATTTCTGGGTTCCAGAAGGCCTTCGGGTCGCGGAAATCTTCTTCTGTGCTTACAAGCACTGGGTTGCCTGCATATTTCTCGAATGTCATACCATTGTCCTTCGACACAGCCATCGACTGCAGCTGGCTCTTGCCGGCAGAGGTATAGAAGGCTACTACTCGGTCGTTTTTCTTGTCCACCACACATGAGCCGCTGAAGATGGCTCCTAGGGCATCGGGCTCGATGGCTGTCGGCTGAGACTCCCAGTGAATCAGGTCTTTCGATGTAGAGTGCCCCCAGGTCATATTCTCCCACTGCGATCCGTAGGGGTTCCACTGATAATAGAGGTGGTAGACACCGTCCTTATAGAACATACCGTTCGGATCGTTCATCCAGCCATAGGCAGGGGTGTGGTGATAGGCGGGACGGAATTTCTCACGGTTAGCCGTATCAAACTCATCGCTCTGCTTGATCTCTTTCCAGCAGAGAAAATCCTTCATGGCCCCTGTAAAGCGGCGATCACCGTAAAATGTGATGTCGAGCAGCAAGTCCTTCGCGCCGAACCGCTCTATATTCAGGGGTACGTAATAGTCCACCTTATCCACTGCCAGCTTTACGTTTAGCGACTGCACCTGACGACCTGCCGTCAATATGGAGATGTTTGCATTCTCTTCACGCTCCTGCACGGGCAGTAGCAGATACTTGTTCCTCACTTCCACGCGCTGCATGGCATGGCTCTTACCCAGCACCTGTGGCTTGCTTTGAGCTGATACTCCTGCGAGCATCAGCAGCATCGTCATCATTACGATTAGTTTTTTCATTACTTATAGCTTTTAATTATTCTTGAAATCTGCCGCAAAGATACGGCAAAAACCACAGAAATACTATAAATAATGTTTCAATTGATAAGAAAAATCGTTCACAGCAACAATATTTGTCGTCTGTGAACGATATTTTTCATGTTTCTGCGTGTTATCGTTTGTCAGGCACTCCGTAGTCGGCCCAACGCTCTTGGGGATAATAGCCTTTAAGCGTTTTCTTGGCTTCTACATACGCAGCCTTGACCGTTGCCATCAGTTCGTTCATGTGTTTTACCTTGGGCTGTAACTCTGCACGTAGGCGGTCCACCTCCTCGTTGGCTGCCGCCAGCTCTGCCAGCCCCTGTTCCATCTGGCTGATCTCATCATTGCTGATACCACGCTCACCCATTTCCTTTACGTGTTTGCGCAAGCCCTCTGTGAGGTTGCGGCCTTTCTCAATTTGTAGTTCTACTGTCTTTGACATAATCTTTGTTTTTTGTAATTAACTGGATGTTTCTACCATGCAAAATTAACAAAAAAACGCGATTTTCCAATGGATAGGTAGACTCAGATTTGGACTTTTTTAACCTGAATAGTGGCCTGTCCTTAACGCATTTTAACGCGCCGCATGACAACCTGTCCCAAAGTCTTCAGTTTAGGCATCCTCCGCATGGTAGAGCGCACGGGTTGTACATCGTAGAGCAACATCAGCAACAGGACCAGCACGCCTATCAGGCACATCCATCCGAACATTTCTTTGACGGCTACCATCAGGATGCTGGGGTAGTCGCCGTGCAGCCCTCGGTTCAGGGTGTCTGCAATCTGATGGCGCAAGCCATAGCTATAGCATCCTGAGCAGACACTCTCACCGACTCCGTTGCGGATGAAGCCCGAGACGGTCAGTGCATGGAAGAAAGTCGGGAACTCAATGAGGTCCTTCAGATAGATGGTCATGGTAGAGAAGAAGATGGCATAGCCGAATGTGCGTAGGAAAGTGGGCAGATAGAGTCGCTCCACATTCAGGGTGGGCGACACGTAGAAGTACATCATCACCTGATACATCAGCAGTGCAGCAAAGCCGATGGAGAGAAGCCGAGTGTATTTGAAGCCCAGCCGTGGCAGACTCCCCCAATTGGGGGTTCCCTGTCCCCAAAAGATGGTGAAGATACAGCCCAGGGCATAACCAGCTATCTCAAGGACATACAGTTGTGAGGTCGTCGTATAGCCCCATCCTAATACACCGCCTGTCAGCGTGTTCTGCAAGGCATGGGGTGTAGCATTCATCACTTCTGCCACGAAAAACATGCCTAAAATGGGTAAAAGTCGCCAGTGGAGCCATACCATGGGGTCGATGTAGGGATGACGGATATGCGTCATACGTCCTACTGTGACGGCAATCGTCAGTGGCAGGGCATAGAGAACCATGCGCCATGTGGGGCTGTCCCACCAGTTATAATACTCACCGTAAGTGAAGAGCCAGATAACCTCCAGCATACAAGCCGACCACAGCAGGCATCCCAGCCAGTCGAGTGAGACGAGCGGTAGCGGATGGGGCATCATACGCCAAGGATGTGTGCAGGTGTAGATGACAAGTACCACCGTCAGCATCAGTCCTACCATCAGCCAGTGCATCATTGCCCAGGAATCGAAGGCCATTGTCAGATGCTGGGCAATCCAGTTTGAGCCAGGCATGGCACCTAATATAAAGATGTACATGGAGGGCAGGAAGATGCCGAAGTCCTGCTTCGGCGAGAGCCACAGACGGATGTTGGAGAAACACTCGAAGGTGCCACAGAGTTTAAAGAAGCCGGCCACATAGCTGATGGCACAGAGGGCTGGCAGCCATGTGACGTAGAGGCACAGGATGTTGCAGACGGCAATCACCAGGGCTGCATTGATAAGTAGTTGCTGGTTGGTGAAGCGTAACTTGTAGCGGAACAGGAATGGAAAGGGCATATTGACACCAACCACACCGAACATGGCCACCAGCTGTATGTCTTCGCGCATCAGCGACATAGCTCCCACCATGTGCTGCATATTGGCGAAATAGATGCCGCCCGATAATTGGAACAGGAAAGCAAACAGCAGATATATCCACGGGCGCACCTTCTCCGGCACCCATGGATTGAACATCGGCATTGAGAATTTCTGGTTCGGATTCCAGGCCATCAGTACATCACCTCCGTTTCTACATTCAAGCCGGCCAACAGACGGGCTACATCCTCAGGCTTGTTCTCTACTGTCAGGGTGATACGGACAGGTACGCGCTGTTCTACCTTGACGAAGTTGCCTGTGGCATTGTCTACGGGGATGGGGGAGAATGCAGACCCTGTTCCTGCTGCGATAGACTGGACCTCGCCTGTATAGGTCACACCGGGCACGGCGTCGGCCGTCAGCTTCACCTTATTGCCCACAGCGATGTGTTTCATCTGTGTCTCACGATAGTTGGCCACTACCCATACCTGTTGGTCGTCTACGATACGTGCCAGTTGCTGCCCTGGCTGAACCAGCTGCCCCACATGGATGTCCTTACGAGACATTACACCGTCGCAGGTGGCCACAATCACCGTGTAGGAGAGGTTCAGACGAGCCAGGTTGAGCTGTGCCTCAGCAACCGATTCGCCTGCAGCCGACTGTCCTAGCCGCTGTTGCTGTTCGCCCAGCACTCCGCTGGTGGCCTGTTGCCGGTTCTGTGCAGCCTCGTAACGGGCACGGGCAGCTTCGTACTGCGCCTTGACATTATCATATTGCTGGCGAGTTACGGCTTCCTTGGCCAGCAGCTGCTCAAAGCGGTCGAAGTCTTTCTTGGCATTCTCCATTTGCACACGGGCCTCCTCAATACCTGCTGACGCAGCACGTACATTGCTCTGGGTGGTCGACATGCCTGCACTGACTGCCGACGAGCCGCTCTTCTGTCCGCGCAGCCCCGCCTCGGCCTGTGCCAAGGCCAGCCGGAACTCAGCATCGTCGATGATGACTAGTGTGTCACCCTTCTTCACTTGGCTGTAGTCTTCAAACCGGATTTCCTTGATGAAACCGCCTACCCGGGCATTCAGCGGCGTGATGTGACGCCACACTTGGGCATCGTCGGTATACTCTACATGCCCCCAATGTACGAACCGGCTACAGATGAGGCCGATGAACACTACGAGGGTGGTTATGATCACTACATTATATATTCTCTTGACTTGTTTCTTACTGTTCATAATGTTCCTGCAATATATTTCATTCTGTAATATGCGTAGACGATATTGATGCGGGCGTCTACTTCCTGCAATTCAGCATTGAGCTTTATGTTCGAGGCGTCAATCATATCGGTGATGAGGGCCAGTTGCGACAGGTAGCGGTCTGCCACCACCTGATAGTTCTGGCGGGCCAGTTCAACACTCTTCTGTTGCGTCGCCAGTTCTATGTATGCCTGTTGATAGTAGGTCCAGGCCTGTTGTACTTGGTTGTCCAGCTGCTCAGCTACCACCTCGTGGGCCTTCTTGGCCTGGTGACTGCGAATCTGGGCCTGCTGGACTTTTTTATTC
>ERZ842401.3466-NODE-3466-length-19604-cov-16.371426_pt1 | contig 19604 bp, 27 predicted proteins | sample MGYA00521270_ERZ842401 | MGnify/ENA primary metagenome ERZ842401 (study PRJEB31892, sample SAMEA3878208) | bioreactor metagenome | biome: Moose rumen | place: Sweden | collected 2011-10 | study: EMG produced TPA metagenomics assembly of the PRJEB12797 data set... | reverse complement strand
GCAAAGGTAGAGTCGGATCAGCCGCCCGTCAAGACGTAACCGCGGAGACGCTTACGATTTAAGGTAAAACTTAAGTCCTTGATTTTCTTTTAGTTAACCCACAACTCCCAAACGTTCAAAGAGTTACGACGCATTCCGCGCCACTTCATGACTACGTTCTGTAGTCACCGGATAGACAAAAATCGAGACCAATTTGTAACCAACGTGTAACCGTACACCAATTTACAGCGTAATGGTATCATTCCTCGAGAGCATAGGCGTATCAGATTATCTCACCGGCCCAGAGGGCTTTGAAAAAGTCGGTCACGTAGTAGAGGTCCACGTCACCGCTCCGGCGACTTATGCGGTCTCGGGACACAAGAATCTGTTTGGTCTCGGGATGCTCCTTGGCAAATTCTATCAGGCCCTTCTTGTGATCATGATCCACCTTTTCAGTAGACTTGATTTCGATGGCAACGCGGGCATCTCCGATGACGGCATCCACTTCCAAGTCTTCATAGGTGTGCCAATACGACAACTCTTCATCACTTCCTGAGTAACCGAGATAAGCAACAATCTCCTGCATTACAAGGTGCTCAAACGCGTGTCCGTACTCGGGAGTCTTCGAAGCAAGGTGGTGACGCTTGGTAAGGTAATTGGCAATTCCCACATCAAAGTAGTAGAATCTTGGAGACTTGTATAGTTTTCTTTTGATAACCTTCCTATATGCAGGCACTTCAAAGCCAAGGAGAGTGTCTGTCAATATCTTATAATATGCCTTGACAGTATTTGCCGAGACTTCGCAGTCACCGGCCACATTTTCATAATTGAGGATCTCCCCATCCATGATGGCCGCGACTTCCATGAAGCGCACAAAATCGTCCACATTCTGTACGAGTGCCTCTTCAATGATTTCCTCCTTTAGATACAATTCGATGTATCCTTTCATCCTGTTCCGGGCATTGGCTACCATATAATGCCGTGGAATCATACCGTTTTGTACGGCTCGGTCCAGGTCGAAATCGGGGATCTCGGCACTAACAAGCGGATAAAGCGTCTCCGGGATTGCCCGTCCTCCCAGGTTGTTTGCACCGGACTTTCTGATTTTACGGGCGCTGGAACCGCTGAGGATGAACCAAAGGCCTTTGTTTACCATAAGCCAGTGGACTTCCTCCAAAAGGTCGGGAACTTTTTGAATCTCATCGACTATGACGAGGGTCTGGGGAGGATAACGCAGAAGACTTTCCCGGAACAACTCAGGATTCTGCTTGAAGCGATTTCTCAATTCGGAATTGAGGAGGTCGAAATAGACTGCCTTTGGGAAGCGCTCCTTCAAAAGAGTAGATTTCCCCGTCTGACGGCCGCCAAAGAGGAACATTGCCTCATCCAGCCGGTTCTCTATGTCGAATATTCTATGGTACATAATAGCTCAAAATTTCCTCAAACTGATTGCGGATTTTCCTGAAATATCCGCAACGACAATGCGAATTTAGTAAAGTTTATCTGAATACCAAAATCTTTGCAAGATTGACCGTTATTTCTTCATTTCGGCATCAAAGAGTTTCATGGCGTCGGCCTTGGTCTTCTCAGCAATGGCAATGTATGGCTTCATGGCCTGGTAATCAGAGTGGCCGGTCCACTTCATCACCACCTGGGGAGGGATGCCGCTGGAAAGGGCGAAGCAAATGAAGGTGCGGCGGGCTGCGTGGGTGCCAATCAGGTCGCACTTGGGGGAAGTCTCCTCCATACGTTCGCCGCCTTTGTAGTAAGTCTTGGTAATGGGAGAATTGAAGCCGGCCAGTTCGCAGAGGTGCTTGAGGTAGCGGTTCATCAGCTGGTTGGGCAGCACCGGCAGCGCCAGGTTGTCCGGGAAGTTGCAGTGCTCGTACTTCTTCAGGATCTCCTTGGCAAACTTGTTCAGATTGATAGGAAGGCGGTCGTGGGTCTTCACGGTGGTGATGTACATCGTGTCTCCCTTGATGTCGGTGCGCTTCAGGTTGGCCATGTCTGAGTATCGCAGGCTGGTGAAGGCGCAGAAACAGAAGCAGTCCCTGGTCTTGATAAGGCCGCCGGCATCCTCTACCTTCTTCGTGTACTCCTTCCCGTACATATCGGTCAACGTCACCTCCGTGCCGTTCCCGGGCACCTCAAAATGATACAGGTGCAGCAGGTCTTCTTTGGTCAGGAAGATGATGGGCTTCTCCAGCACCTTGAACTTGGGCCGGTAGCGCTTGATGGTATCCTCCTGTGTGTATCCCTTACGCAACGCCCAGTACAGAAACCAGCGAAGGTTATTGAACTGCTTCTGTACACTTTTCTCCTATGCTCCACAAGGTCAAGGATTTAAGGTAAAACTTAAGTCCTTGATTTTCTTTTAGTTACTCCCCTAACCCTTTGATACTCCGCAAGTTTGTGACGATTTTTGTTCCTCTGGCGTTCCTGTTTCAGAAACCGGAATAATTAGCGTAGTGATTACCTTGCAACGATTTTGGTATTCAGATAAACTTTGCTAAATTCCAGCTACGCTGGCATTTATGGCTGCTCCTCGTTTCTCTTGAGCCTGTAACGAGGAAGGTTGAAGACATCGAGTTAATCTATGTGCTTGACTTCTTGAAGATGTTGTGGAACGGTGATATATTCTGATGCTCCACTTCGGCAGCAGCAGGCGCCTGAGCATAGACGTGGATATCATCTGCCCGCCCGGAACCGACATCGAGAAATACCGGAGCAGTACGCCGGAGACTATGGCTTCACCCTGGTCGAGGCCGTGGACCGCATCTACCGCAGCAACGTCCGTTGGGGACGGAACGGAGCGTACACGAAAATGCAGGAAAACGGGCAAAAAATGTAAATTGCTTTATAGCAAGAAGATTTGTTGTTTTCAATATCTTTTCGTATTTTTGTGAACTGAAAGTAATGCACAACGCTACTATGGGTTTACATAATCAACTTCTCCTGGATCTTTACAAGGACAAAGCAAGTGTTTTCACTATGCAGGGAATCGCCATGGCTTTTGGCCAGGGGCTAGACCGGGACACAGTGAAGAGCAGGATGATTGGCTATGTCAAGAAGGGCGAAATCCTCAATCCCCGGAAGGGAATTTATGCCAAGCCTGGTTATGATGAGAAGGAACTGGCCTGCCTGCTTTATACCCCTTCCTACATCTCCCTGGAGTATGTGCTGCAGCGGGCCGGAATTGTCTTCCAGTACAGCGATGAGATTACCTCTGTTGGAAATCTGAGCAGGAGCGTTGAAATCGACGGGAAGGTGTACCGGTACCGGAAAATCAAGGGTGAAATCCTGATTGACACGACAGGCATCATCCGCGAAGGTAATGTCAATATCGCTTCTCCGGAAAGAGCCTTCCTGGACACTTTGTACCTGGACAGCAATTACTATTTCGACAATCCTTCTTCTCTGGACAAACAGAAGGTGCTTTCTCTACTTCCCATCTACAATAGCAAAACGCTCGAGCAGCGGGTTTCAAAAATTCTCGGATAATGGATACGAACAAACATAAATTCTTCATGCTGCAGCTGCTGAAGGACATCTTCTCCGATGCGCTGCTTTCCTCCGTGCTTGCCTTCAAGGGCGGCACCGCCACCATGTTCTTTCACAACCTGCCACGCTTCTCGACGGACCTGGACTTCAACCTGCTGGAGCCGGAAAAGGAGACCGAGGTTTATGACCGTGTTCGGAAGATTGTCCTAAAATACGGCAAGATTCATGACGAAGCTATCAAGCACTACGGAATAATCATCGTGCTTGACTATGGTATTGGCGAACGGAAACTCAAGATTGAGATATCCAACCGGCTTTACGACAATCACTATGAAATCCGGAATTATCTCGGCCTCCAGATGCGTGTCATAGTGAGGGAAGATATGTTCGCCCACAAGCTGTGCGCTCTTCTTGACCGAACCGAGATTACCAGCCGAGACGTGTTCGACTGCTGGTTCTTCCTGAAAGAAAGGACATCCATCAATAAAGGAATCGTGGAATCCCGCATGGGAATGCCCATGGAAGAATACCTGGACAAATGCATCGCAAGTGTCCAGGATATCTCGGAAAAGAGTCTGATCAGTGGTTTGGGTGAGCTCTCCGAAGGCGATATGAAGAATTTCGTGCGGCATGGTCTGAAAGACGAACTGATCTCTCTTCTGACCATGTTCAAGGCCTTCCCTTCCTTCGCGTAGTGTCTATTCGCTCATAGCGTCCTCAAAGGTCTTCATAGCGTCGGCCTTAGTCTTCTCGGCAATCTCAATATAAGGCTTCATCGCCTGGTAGTCGGAGTGGCCGGTCCACTTCATCACAACCTGCGGCGGGATGCCGCTGGCGAGCGCGAAGCAGATAAACGTACGGCGGGCTGCGTGGGTGCCAATCATGTCGCTCTTAGGTATGTCTCTTCCTGACGCTCTCCACCCTTGTAACAAGTCTTCACGGTGGTGATGTACATCGTATCTCCCTCAATGTCGGTCCGCTTCAGATTAGCCATGTCAGAATACCGGAGCGAAGTGAAAGCGCAGAGGCAGAAACAGTCCCTGGTCTTGATCAGGCCTCCGGCATCCTCTACCTTTTTTTCACCGCATCGGCCACGGTGGTCCCGGCTCCGCTCCCGATCGAGCGTGAAATGTAAAATGTTGAAATACAATCTATTACGCAAAAGAGGGGTGTCGGTTTTCGATACCCCTCTTTTGTGTAACCAGCTCAAAATCAGCACATTACACTTCACGCCCCCTCCCTCCGTCCCCGCTCCGCCCCGCTTCGCACCTCCCTCGTCGTCCGCCAATCCTGCTGCGGTAGGTGTCCAGATAGGGGGGACACCTACCGCACAACGTCCGTTTGGGACGGAACAGGGTGTACACGAAAATGCAGGAAAATGGGGAAAAATTGTATTTTGGTGTACATCTAACAACCCCATTCCACCACAAATCTTACCGTCAAATTACCACAAATCTTACCGTCAGTTTTTGCGGAAATATTTTGTAGAGTGCCGCAAAAATGCCTAAATTGCGCCAGAATTAAACAAGATCGTCTGCGACAAAGACATCTCCAAGGCCACCAAAGAAAAACTCGACCCCAAGATTGCCCGGGCCATCCTTCGCTCCTATGCCCGCAACGTCTCCACTATGGTGGACAAATCCACTATCCTCGCCGATGTCACCGCCAACAACGACTCCCTCCCCCGCAGCACCTTCGACAAATACGTTGCCGCTTTGGAGAAACTCTTCGTCATCCAAGACATCGGTGCCTGGAACCCTTCCATCCGCTCCAAGACTGCCATCCGCGGCGGCGAGTACGCCTATACCCGTCCCGACGGCGTCCACGTCATTCCCTTGGCTTGCTTGAAAGGTTAATCATAGCAAACTTAATCCTCAGCCCTCAGATACCCGTGCCGGACCAAATCTTCCCGGCATCGTACGGGGCTGGTGTAGCCATCGGCTATCACGAAAAGGTTATCCGCTACAGAGGAAATGGCGTCGTAGTTATGGTCCGTGACGATGATGCCATGGTCCCTGCTCCGTTCCCGGATCAGAGCCTTGACTTCGTCAATGTTTACCGGATCTACCTGCGTAAACGGCTCGTCCAGAATGTAAAACGGCGCCTCGCTCAGCAGCACAAGGTATAATTCTGCCAGCCGTGCTTCACCGCCGGAGAGTTCGTAGATGGGTGAATCGTAATGGCGGGAAAACTTTGGCACCCTATTGACAAAGGTCCAATAGTTCACACCATACAAGTCAAAGGCCCGGTGAAGTTGCATCCCTTCCGGAATAAGTCGGCCTTGAGGCAAGTACTTGATGTATCGGCCGATGGTCTGCCTGTCGATTGGTTTTCCATCCATGCTCACCATCACGTTTTCTACCCGGAGTCCGCCCATGAGGGCACGGAACATACAGGACTTGCCGGCACCGTTGCGGCCCAGAAGGCCCGTGACCTTTCCGGTTTCGGAGGTGATATACCCGCCGCTCAGCACCGTCTTCTGACCGAAACGGACCACCACACTATCTACTATGAGCTTGTGTTTATCCATAGATGAAAAATATGATGGTCATGAGGACGGCAAGCGCCAAGAAGTCAATCAGAATAACACTGGTAAGCAACTTTCTTCGCGAAAGGCCCAGGTTGATGTAGAAGAAGATGGCGTCCCGGTCACGGAACTGCTTCACCAAGTACACGGTGATGGCGGTTACCACTGCTTTTATTATGAAGGAATCCACTAAGAACGTGTAGGAAAACCCACCAGCCTGGAATCTTGCGCACACCAAGTTATACACAGCACCTATCAGGAATATGCCTTTCCCATAGCGCCAAGTAAGTGATATGCGGTCCCTTAGAATCATAATGCCGAATGGCACGCACATCAAAAATCAAACCAGCATATACACCCTCACATCCATCGCCTTCCCGCCCTTCACGGCAGCCGGTCCGACAGGAAAGTCCTGTCCACGGCATTGCACAGTGCTATCAACGCAGGCGTGTCGGCGGGTGTCCAGGTATGAAGGGAAATAGTCATTAGTGTTCAGGACGAGAAATTCGAATTTACCTACCGCCGCCAATCATCCACAACATACAACTCACCATTGTAAGTAAAGCAGATTTTGCTTTTCTTACCAGTGAGATAGAGGAACATCTTCTGCCCGGTTTTTATGTTCTTGAAGTGGCCGTAGTTGATTTTGCCAAGGCTCATGCCGTTAGTCCTGATCAGATGGCTCAACAGGCCCTCCGGCATTTCGGTGATGGATATTTCATCGAAAGGAATAAGCCTCGACTTGCCTATGTACGTGCTCAATTCGATTTGGTCGTTCTCGTTGACCGAGATACCCTTGGGCCAATAGGCCAGCATTACACCCACCACGACAAGGAACGTGACAGCGATAATAACGATAGTAACTATCATAGCGATACGCGGAGATTTAAGAGCCATTGTACCCTTGTTCTATAGTTCTAAGCGAAGTACTCTTATCGGACGGTCGGCTCCTTGATACTGGTTTTCATCAATGACGGTCTCTCCAGTGGGGACGAAACCGCATTTTTCCATAACCCGCCCGCTGGCCGGGTTGTCGGTAAAGTGTCCGGATATCAGGGATTTGATATCGGTCATACACCGGATATGCTCAATCATCAGCCCCAGCGCTTCTGTGCAAATACCTCTGTTCCAATAGGGTTTAGCAATCCAGTAGCCGATAAGAGGTTCGTCGTCCCTGGCCGGCAGGTTGCACTCGCAAGACGGGCCGTAGCCCATTGCCCCTATAACTTCTCCGGTCTCCTTCAGTTCAATTGCCCAGGTATTGGTGGCGTCACAGAAGACCGTCCGGATAACCTCCAGACTTTCCTCCACGCTCTGGTGCGGAGCCCAGCCTGCCCGGGGACCGACATCAGGATCCGACGCCCATTTATACAATACAGGAGCGTCGCTGTCACGCCAGGGGCGGAGAATGATCCGGCCTGTTTCCATCACTCCATCGTAAAAAAGTTGGCCGGGAAGCAGTTTCTTCTCTTTTGCCGGGAAGGTGGCCTCGTACAGTTCAAATGCCTCGGGGTCTTCCTCGGCAACGAAATAACCCGCGGGAGGACAATATGTCGCTTCTTCTATGCCATTTGCCTTAAGCCAACCGGGAATCAGCTCCTGCGCCAGGAAGAAGGGAACCGGATCATCCTTTGGGAAGTCGTGATAGTGGATACCAAATCCGCTGGCAAGCGAGAAGCCGGCGTTCTTGTAAAAGTCGATATTTCCTTCCATGCAAAGGAATCCGACTCCCACTTCACGCGCCCTCTCAAGGGCGAACTGCAATAACTTCAGCCCATATCCCTTCCTCTTATAGCCTGGATGGATGCAGATGGGGCCGAAGGTCCAGGACGGCTTGCGCATACCGTCAGGCAGCACCAGCTCCGCCTTGGAGAACATCACGTGACCTATCAGCCGGTCATTCTCCTCCATCACGAAGTCCAGTTCCGGAATGAAGTCCGGATTGTCCCTATAGCAATGCAGCACAAAGTGCTCCGTGCATCCGGGGCGATATACATTCCAAAATGCATCGCGAGTGAGAATCTCAACTGCACGGTAATCATCCTGTCTTTCAAGTCGTATTTTCATATTATTCTTACTCATTCCGCACGGCAATCTCACCAGCGCCGGAGCACTGGCGCGATAAAAATAATAGAAAATCGGCTCAAATCCAAATAAATTGAGCCGCATTCTCAGAATTTCGGCATTGTTTGATAGTGCGGAAGGTGGGAAAAATCCAGACCCACCATCCGCTTTGGGGCTGCGACCGAAGCCGCCTCCACCTTCGGGTTTGAAATCGGGTTTCCATTCCGGCAGGGTTCCGCTCTGAAGCGGAGTGTATTTGATGTTTGACACCCACGGAACCGGGAAAGCGCATATCCTGGGCTTTCCGATTGCGGTATTTGCAAAAATAAAGGAATTAGTTATATTTGTGGGAAATTTCTAACAAATCCTACAAATGCAAGAGAATGACGGCAAATACATCTTCGGCGTGGTGAAGGTGGGCGACAAAGGCCAGATTGTAATTCCGCGCGATGCCCGAAAAGTCTATGACATAAAGCCCGGGGACGCCCTGTTGCTCCTTGGGGACCAGAAGGGAATGGCACTTCTTAAGACCGAAATCTTCCAGAGCGCAATCGACCAGGTGATGGAGGGCCTTCCCAAATGAGAAAGCATTGGATAGACAATCTCCGCTGGGTAACGGTGCTCCTGGTGCTGCTGTACCACGTGTTTTACTTCTACAACAACAAGGGCGTTTTCGGCGGAATAGGCGGGTTTGGAGAATATCCGGAGTGTCCTCAGTACCAGGACGTTGTGATGTACATCCTGTATCCATGGTTTATGCCGCTGCTGTTCATCCTCTCTGGAATCAGCGCGCGTTATGCGCTCCAAAAGCATTCGGCAGGGGAGTGGTTCAAGGCCCGAACGCGGAAGCTGCTGGTGCCGGGGACTATCGGCCTTCTGGTATTCCATTGGATGACAGGATATTTCAACACGGTTGTAGCGGCAAGGGAGGGCGTGTTTGACGCTGTCCCGGCAGTGGGTAAATACTTCATAATGGCGGTCAGCGGCACCGGCCCGCTCTGGTTCATCCAGGTGCTGTGGCTGCTGTGCCTTGTACTTCTTGCTGTACGGGCGCTGGACCGGAAAGACAAGTTCTGGACCTGGTGCGGAAAGTCGAATATCGTATGGATTATCCTTCTTGGCGTGCTGTTCTGGGTAGGGGAGCATACGCTTGTCAGTAATCCCAGGCCTCAGTCGGCCGACGGCCTCTGGAACCTCTACAAACCGCTTTTCTATCTGGTGCCGCTGCTGATGGGCTACTTTGTGTTCTCGCACGACGAGGTGCAGGAAAAGGTGCGCAGCGTTTGGGCTCCGCTAATGGCCTGTGCAGTAGTTTTCGGGGGTGTACTCATCGGCACGACCTTTGGGCAGGACAACACTTCGCCCCAGTACCTTGGAAGCCCGCTGAACTGCATCTACGGCTATCTGATGTGCCTTGCTATGATGGGATGGTTCAATGCAAAGTTCGACAGGACAGGCCGCTTCGCCGGGTATATGACCCGTTCCAGCTACGGCATCTATATCGTCCATTACCTTGTGATTGCCAGCTTTGGATATATGGTGAAAACCTACACAGAGCTGCCGCCGTGGTCAATGTACGTTATCCTGACGCTGGCAGTATTCGCGCTCTCTCCGCTGCTTTACGGACTCCTAAGGCGTATTCCCGTTGTGAAGTGGTGCGTATTCGGTGACCATTGACGATTGGAACGGAAAATCCCTATTATTTGTTATAGGACGGATATATGGGAAGTATTATCTTTGCAAAAATTTAAAACAGATATGAATTTCAACGGGATAATACTTGGAGCGGCAGTTTTTCTGATTATCGGGTTGTGCCATCCACTGGTGATTAAAATGGAGTATTACTGGGGAAAGAAGAGCTGGTGGGTGCTCGCGCTTGCCGGAGTGGTTTTTTCCGTCATTTCACTTTTTGTCGGGGAGACTCTCCTTGCGGCCGTAATCGGCGCTGCGGCCTTCTCCTGCTTCTGGGGCATTCACGAGATTCTTGCCCAGGAGATGCGTGTGCTCCGTGGATGGTTCCCTGAAAACCCTGCGCGGCACGATTACTACGAGCGCCGTCGGAGGGAGCTTGGGGACATTGAAAAGTATCCCTCTCACAAACGCCTTAAGGAAAAGATAAAATAGTGATCTTAAGCCCCAGGGGACAGCTGAACCTTCCCGGCCTTCGGGCGGAAGTGCTTTGAATCGCCCCACTTCCCGAACCCGACAGTTATCCTTTCATCCGTCAGATTGAACGCCGCTGCGGAATCAGGCCCGTCCAGAAGCGTGGTCTTCCGCTCGTAGAGATTGTATTTGAGCATCTGCTCCCGCGGCGTTACATTAGGCATAAACACATTCGCTCCCGACAGCAGGCCCATCTCCCGTCCCTTCGGGTCCAGCACCTCCAGCGCCGTTGCGGAAGCGATATTGATATCCGGCATCAGCAGGCGAAGCAGCGCAATCATCTTCAGCCCCAGCCGGAGCCTTTCCTCTCCGACGGGGTACGGCGCCCCGCTGAGCGTGAGGGGTGTCCCGTCGGCGGGATTGTATGGGCCCATACCTATCATAGGCGCGTCGAATTCCTTGTAGAACAGAAGGTCGTCAGCAAGATCCGCTGCGCTCTGGAAGGGGAGGCCTATCATCGCGCCCGTACCCGCCTGATAGCCTGTTTCCTTCAGGTCCATAAGCGCCTCCATCCGGCGCTCGAAGCTGTGGAGGGAGTCCTCCGGATGGATTTTCTTGAATAAATCCGGATTGGAGCTTTCGATGCGGAGAAGGTAACGGTGGGCCCCGGCGTCAAACCACTCCTCGTAAACCTCGCGGGCCTGTTCGCCAAGGGAAAGGGTAATGCCAAGGGGAAGGCCGTTTTCCGTCGGGATGGACTTGATTTGTCTTATGAGGGCGGTGATTCTTCTGACGAACGCCCGGTCGGTCCGTTCGCCGCCCTGGATTACGACGGAACCAAAGCGAAGACGCGCCGCTGCTCCGGCCGCCTCAAGGACTTCCCTGTCCGAAAGCTCATAACGGGCGCACGCCGCATTGTCCCTCCGGATACCACAGTAAAGGCAGTTCTTCCGGCAGATATTGGATATCTCGATAAGGCCGCGGAGATACACCTCCGGTCCCGTATGGGCTACCTTTATCCTGTATGCTTCCTCCCTGAGGGCCTTCTCAAAAGCGGAGTCCCTGCATTCGATGGCGGCGATAAGGCCATCCCTGTCCAATGTAAGTTCGGAGAGCTTCAAAGCGTTGATACCTTTTCAAGAATCAAATATAACCATTTTTTCTTACTTTTGTAAAATGAAACGTCCCGGAATCATAATAGCGGCAGCGGTGCTCCTTCTCGGATGCACCTGTTGCCGGATGAAAGTCAGCAGGCCCATGCTGAAAATGCTCGTCGAAGCAATGTCCAAGCCCTCGGAGGCCCTCTTTTATGCTGATTCCTGCAGGAATCTGATAGCTGTCCCTTATGTGGAAGGAGGGGATGAGGCGGAGGTTATGGACATATATTATGCTGACGAGGCGGTCAGGAAGAATGCGGTACTTGTGGATATCCACGGCGGTTTTTATATCGGCGGACGCCGCGAGGGCAACCGCGCCTTCGCATCGGTATTCCTGAGGGCCGGTTACGACGTCGTCCTCGTCGAGTATCGCCTGAACGACGGCAAGCGCGATGTCTCAGATGAGATCAGCGACTGCGCCGCCGCCATCGCTTATCTCATTGCCCATTCTCGTGAACTGGACCTGAATCCCGATGCCGTCTTCCTTACCGGAGACTCCGCCGGAGGCCATCTTGCGCTGTATCTTGCGGAACGCCATTTCACTCCCCGCGCCGTCCTCCTCAACTGTCCGGCCTACGACTTCGCGTCCTTCGTAAATACGGATGCTTTTACCGCCAGCGCCCTGACGTGGTTTATGGGCCCGAACTATAAGGATACGGAGTATCTCTCGACCCTTTCCCCGCGAACATTCATCAAGGATTATTCGGGGCCTTTATTCCTTTCCACCTGCACTAATGACTTTATCCGCGGGGAATCGCTGAAGCTGCTGGAAGACCGGAATGCGCTTGGGCTTGAGACGAAGTTTGTCGATATAGAGTCCGGAGACAGAAAGGTAGGGCACGTCCATAACGTCACCGACCCTTCCCTCCCTGAATCCCGAAAGGTCAATGCCGCTATGATCGAGTTTATGTCAAAACACTAGAATATGAAAAGAGTTTCCTTTGTAATCGCCGTCCTTGCAATTGCAGCAGGATGTTGTGAGAGCCCGAAAAACAATCAAGAAACAATAACGGAAGATATGAATGCTACAGTGAATGAGGTGGCAGGCCGCAAGAACTTCGACGCCGCCGGGATGTGCTATCGCGGCATTGGCGAAGAGGTGGGCAAGGCTTGGGGCGCCGGAAAGGTGTTCGCTGAGTAGCGTTTCCCCCCCCGGGCTATTCCTTCGGGGCTTCAGCGCCGCAGGATAGTTTTTCTATAAGGCCGTCGAGCTTTTCGAAAAGGTCCGGAACCGTTTCCGGATTCACGCTTTTGCAGACGACAGCACTCGACACTTTATAAGGGACCTCGAGGAGTACATCCTGGAGGTCCTTTCCTTTTTCCGTGAGCGTGACAATCATCTGTCTCGCGTCCTTCTCGCCACGTTTTCGGGTAAGGATTCCCTGCTTTTCCATACGCTGGAGAAGGGGAGTGACCGTATTGGTCTCCAGAAACAGCCGTTTAGCTATGTCGTTCACGGGCTGGGCGTCTTTCTCCCAGAGCACAAGGAGCACAAGGTATTGCGGGTACGTAAGCCCGTGCTGAGACAGCAGGGGAGTATATGCCTGGGTTACGAGCCGTGACGCGGTGTACAGCCTGAAGCAAAGCTGGTTGTCGAGAAGGAATTCCGGTCTCATCAAAGCATCGCCTGAATGTCTTTTTCCATTTTGGCAGGAGTTACGGTAGGGGCGTAACGCTTCACCGTAAGTCCATTCCTGGAGATGAGGAATTTTGTGAAGTTCCACTTGATGGCGCTTCCCAGTGTCCCCGGAGCGACGGATTTGAGGTACTTGTATATGGGATGGGCATTCTCGCCGTTAACGTCGATCTTGGACATAAGGGGGAAGGTCACGCCGTGGTTGATGCGGCAGAATTCGGCGATTTCCTCATTGCTGCCGGGCTCCTGGTGGGCGAACTGGTCGCAGGGGAAGCCTACGATGACAAGTCCCTTGTCCTTGTATTTCTCGTACAGGGCTTCGAGACCGTCGTACTGAGGGGTGAATCCGCACTTGGATGCGGTGTTGACTATCATAAGGACCTTGCCTTTGTAATCAGCGAAGTCCACTTCTGCTCCCTTGTTTGAAAGGGCTTTGAAATCGTAAATTGTTGCCATAAGGAATCGGGGTTGAAGGTTTTTTGGGGGTGGCTTCCGGGGGGCCTGGTGGACCCCCGTGGGTTGATTTCCCCCGGGGGCGCCGGGGCTGATTACATCTGCTTTACGAGCCAGTTCTGGAGGCCAATCTGTTCGATGAGATTGAGCTGGGTCTCGCTCCAGAGCATATCTTCTTCCTCGTCAAGGGCATATGCTTTAAGGATGTCATAAGTCTTGAAGTCATCCTGAAGGGAAGAAGTAACGTCCATAAGGATTGGAACCTGTTCGACTGAGGTCTTGTAGTCATCCTGGATGTATTTCACGGGGTCAGTGAATACTTCCATTGCGGGAGCAGCTTCAACCTTGGGGGTTCCGCCGAGGTCGAGAATCCTCTCGATGAATTTGTCAACCCATCCCATTTCTTCTTCGGCGTGCTCAGCGTATTTCTCTCCCAGTTTGCTGTAGCCGGCATCCTGGAAGATCTTGGATTCTACTTTGTGCTGAAGGCTCTGTGCGGCGAGGCCGGTAGCATAGGCCTGAAGAACCGCGATTGATTTGATCTTGTCCATAGTTTTAATTATTTCGTTTGTTTTATATCGTTTACGATGCAAATATACGACTTAATTTTTATATCGCAAGCGATATTTTAAAAAAAGTTGCAAAAAGAATCTTGCCCTATTCGAGTAGCGCGCCCGCCGGCCAGGGGGCTAGTCGTAGAGATTGGGCTTGGTGTGCCTGGAGACGATTTCGCAGAGGCGGGCGTGGTTGGCGGCGTTGTTTGCGCCGACGAGGAGGGTAGGGACGTCGAAGCGGAGTGGTTCGCCGTCACGTGCGGTCAGGACGCCGCCAGCCTCGGTGAGAATGACGTATGATGCGGCGTAGTCCCAAGGCATTATCCTGTACTCGAAGAACAGTTCGCACAGCCCTGCGGCGATGTAGCACAGTTCAATGGCACAGGCGCCGAAGCGACGTACATCGTTACATTTATAATATGCGTCCATTATGACGTCTTTGCAGACACCGGCGTATTCTTTACGGTAAAGGCTCATCGCGGTGAGAAGTATGCCGTTTTCGAAGGGGCGGTCGGAGGTGTGGATGGGTTTGCCGTTGAGGAAGGCGCCGCCGCCTTTGAGTCCTGTGAACATATGGTCGTGGAAGGGGTTGTACACTACGCCGAGTACGATTTCGGGGTGTGCCTCTCGCTCCGCCGCTGCGCCGGGGACATTCCGCTTCAGGCCGATGGAGATCGTGCATTCGGGGATGCCGCGGGAGAAGTTGGCGGTGCCGTCGATGGGGTCGACGATCCAGACGTACTCGTGGGCCGTATCCACAAGGCCCTCTTCCTCGCCCATGAACCCTGAGCCCGGCAGGATCCTGAGAAGTTCCTTATACAGATATTCCTGTACCGCAAGGTCAGCGCTGGTGCATAGATTAGTGATGTCGCCCTTGGTCTTAACCTCGATGTCCTTCGCCATCATGAACTTCGACGCCTCGCGCGCCGCCGCTTCAACTTTCTTTAACAGTTCCTTCATACCCAGAAATTATCAATATCGGCCCATTCGAGCCCATAAAAATCCTCCCTCTCCATATCCGCAAGGCCCATAATCACCTCCCGCGGGAGCGTGGTTGACAGGCCCACGACAAACGCGCCGGCCCCGCGCCCCGAAGCGATTCCAGTCTTGCTGTCCTCGAACACAACGCACTCAGAAGGCGAAACCCCGAGCCGTGCCGCCGCTTTGAGATAGCAGTCAGGATCTGGCTTGCTGGCCCGGAAGTCCTCCGATGTAAGGATTGCGTCGAACAGCCCGGAAAACTCCGGGTGAGAGCGATATACGTTAGCCATCTTGGGCTTGTTGCTGCTGGTGACGACGGCCGTCAGGATGCCGTCCCCTGCCACTCCGGCCCCCTTCAAGGACTTTAAAAACTCCTCGAAGCCCCGGACATAGGGAAACTCCATCCCGGACTCAAATTCCACCAGAAGCGATACCAGCTCCTCCCGGTATTTCTCATATTCCCCGGAGAACCAGATGTCCATCGTGGACACCAGCGTAGTACCCTTTATCGCACGGACCATCTCCGGCGCATCCGGTCGGAAGCGACGGACCATCTCTCCCCAGAACGCATCGTACTGGGGTTCCGTATTGAAAATCACCCCGTCGAGGTCAAACAGTGCAGCCTTGAATCTTCTCATTTTCCAAAAAAGATGTCCATCTTCTTATCCGTTTGCGTCTGCAAAATTAGAAAATATTCCTATCTTTGAGAAACGCTTTCGTGCTATGGCAGACAACTATATAGAAAAGAGAATGGAAGAGCTCCTGGAGGGAGGGAAGCGTAAGGTCATCCGCCGGAACAAGTCCATCGACACGCTCCTCAGGCTCAACCGCAGCTACCGCGGCTACAGCTCCGGGGTGAAAATCACCCGTGAAACCCTTCGGGAAATCATTTCCGTCGTCCCTTTCGCCGCCTCCGGAATGAATGCCCAATCCCTCCGCTTCCGCCCTGTCCCCTCCGACGAGTGCCATCTTGTCCATCCCTACGTTACCCTTGGCGCCGCTCTACCGGAGGAGCATCTCCCACACCCCGGCGAGGAGCCGGCCGGCTACATAGCCGTCTGCTGTACCGGGCCGGAGAACAGGGTGACTGACATAGACCTCGGTATCGCGGCCCAGAGCATGCTCCTGAAGGCGGTGGATATGGGCCTTAACGGCATCGTCATCCTGAATTTCCGCGCGGAGGCAGTGATGGAAGCGCTGGGCCTCCCTTCGAAGCCCATATGCCTTATCGCGATCGGCAAAGGCACGGAACGGATTTTCCTTGTCTCCGCCCGCCCCGGCGATTCCCTCAGCTACTACCGCAAAGACGGCATCCACTACGTCCCAAAGCTCTCCGTCGACGATCTACTGATTTGACAGTGCCCATTTCCCGACCCTATCCAGCATCCTTTCCACGCAGCGGCGCTTCTGGGAGGAATCGGGATGGACATAGAGGTCGAAGGTTGTGGTTACGGAGGAATGGCCCAGGATGGCGCTGACGGTTTTACAGTCGCATCGGCTTTCGATGCATCGTGTCGCGAAGCTGTGGCGGAGCCCGTGGAACCGCATCGGCGGAATCCCGAGCGTGGAGAGCAGCACGGCGAAGTAGCGGCGGTAGCGTCTCGGGTCCATGGGCCTGTCCGTACCGGATACGATGTATCCTTCCGGCCGTCTCCCCGGCGACAACTGCCGTATCATCCGGCGCACCGGCCCCGTGAGGGGGATTTCCCTTACGGAGGACGCCGTCTTGGGCATTCCCACCTCGAGCGACGACCTTCCGCTTTCCGGATCGTACAGCCTGGACGCGGTCTTCGAAATCCGGATCGTCCCCCCGCGAAGGTCCATATCGGCCCATTGCAGCGCGCATACCTCGCCTATCCTGAGCCCCCCGGTAAGGCAGATGAGTATCCCGAGATTACGGGCCGATGGATGGGCTCCGGTATAGGAGACGAGCCTTTTGTAATCCTGCACAGAAAGCACCGGAATCGGCTTTGACGGCTCCTCCGGGTAATGGATTGTCCATTGCTTTTTCTCCTTCTCCGCAAACGACAGAACCATCCTTAGCACTGTCACCGAGTCGCGGATCGTCTTCGCGCCCACCCCGCGTCCGTGCTCCCTGAGGACGTACTCCTGGACTGCCGCCTCATCGACCCGTTTCGGGCTGAGGTTCCCGAAGGAGGGGAGGACGTGACTCGCAAGCAGGGTGGAGTAGGTCGTATACGACGACTGGCGGATGAAAGGCCGCCGGGAAGATAGCCAGAGGGGGGCTATATTATTGATGGTCTGTTTCATAAATTTTTTGTTGAAAAATATGTTGAAAACTATTATTAGTATATTTTAAAAAACTTCTTTGGAATCCACAAGGATAATGACTATATTTGCCAAATGTCCGGGATAAAGACCGGGCAAAGGATGAACAAACGTTAAACTTAATATCATTATGAAAGAAAAACAACTTTACACAGCCCCCGCGGCTGACCTCCTCGTGGTACGATTCGAGGAGAATGTTATGAGCGCTCAAGCCAAGAGTATGCCTACGTTCATCGAAGATTCTGAAGAGGATTGGTAAACCATTAACAACCGCAAACTATGAAAAAAGCTTTACTTCTCGCTGCTGTTGCAATGGTAGCCTTTGTATCTTGCAACAAAGAAATTGATGCTCCCGAGCAGGATGCTTCAAAGGGTGATGTAACCATTGTCGCAAAAGCTCCTGGTATTTCCGAGACAAAAACTATGGTTGATGGCGTGACCGTAAAATGGGCCGCCGATGACCATATTGCCATTTTTGACGACACAAATGCTGCTCACGATTTTACCCTCTCTTCTGGAGAAGGAACAACTGCGGGTGTATTCACCGGAACGATTGGGACTTCCTCTGGATGGGCTGTATATCCGTATACGGCAAATTCTGCATTCGACGGATCTAAGTTTACTTTAGACTATGCTTCTACTTTTACCTATGATGCCGTAAAAGTCCCCTTGTATGGTTCTGAGGACTCGGGAAATCCTGGCAAGTACGATTTCGATAACGTCGGTGGAGCATTCAAGATTCAGTATACGAATGTGCCTTCTGGAGCGACGAAGTTTGTCTTCACTTCGACCAGCAATATAACAGGAACCGGTACCTATGATCTGAGTGACTTCACCTTCACAGCCAATCAAGGGAAAGTCGTAACTGTTACTTCTCTTCCTTCGTCTTCTACTCTCACGTTCGTCATCCCTGTTCCGGCAGGCAGCTATGCTTTTGACATCAAATTGCTTGATAGTTCTGACAACGAGATTCTTGGTTCCGCTAAGACTGTTTCCGCAGCAAAGACCGTTGACGCGGGACATATGGTACCGATGAAGGCGATTAAGGTTAAAGCCGATAAAGGCGAAACGCTTTGGGGAGAGGATTTTGAAGCTTGTTCCGAGGGTAATCAACCTGATAATAGCACTGCGACAGTATTTAATGGTGGTCGTGCTACATACGCATATAATGGAACCTATACAAAGGTTTATGAATCTGGTGTCCTCGGCAGTGTGGAATTATTGATTGCAAAATCTTCTCGTTCTGAAACATGGGTGGTTTCCAATATCCCTACAGGATCCTGGAGCAGTTTAACCCTCACCTATAAGGCCAACCAGAATCTGGCTGTTGAGTCATCGGATGTCACAGTCGGCGACGCATCTTATGAAGCCATAACAGAAAAATATGGTATATATACTCGTACAATTAGTGATGCGGATGGTCTGACATCATTCTCTCTGACATTTTCTATGAAGACTGATAGTAATGCTAGAATCGATGATATCGAATTGATTGCAGGCACACCGGACCCTACAATTTCTGTTACTACTGTCTCTGCCTCTTCTGTTTCTTCTTCAGGAGCGACACTAAATGGCTCGCTGGCACTTCTAAATGGTGCTATAAATGCAAGTGTTACGGAGGCAGGATTCTACTATAAGCTTAGCGCGGCTGGTGCCTATACCAAAGTCACTTGCGCTTCGGCACCTACATCTACGACCACTTTCTCCTACGATTTGACGGGTTTAACCAAAGATTCTGAATACACCTACTATGCTTATGCTATCTATGATGGTGGTAGTGAGGTAACCGGTAAAGCGACGGAGAAGACCTTCACTCCTAGCAGTACAACCACAGTAGAAGTTACTATTAGTTCTTACGCGACATCTAATTCGTGGGAAACAGGAACTCTGTATACATCAGTTACGATTGATGAATATATCACTGCAAGCAAGGGAGGTACAGGAACCAATTCTGGTAAATACTATACATCATCTCCTGCAGGATGGAGATTCTATCAGTCAGAGAATGGTACATGCACTTTTGTTGTTTCTGCTAGTGGTAGCAAGACGATAGAATCTGTAACGGTTGAGTATAATAGCAAGAGTAATGGAACACTCGTTCATTCAGATACGAATATTTCTTCTGGCACAAAGGTGGACGTAAATGCGTCTTCTATTTCTTTTACTGTTGGAAATACAACATCGGGAACTGGTGCTCAAGTAGCTATATCTAAGATTACCGTAAAATATAACTAAAAACCATCCACTCCACAGGCAACCTTTACGGCCGCTCCCGGAGAACCTTATTAACCGAGTTCTGCAGGGCTTGTCCCTGCAGAACTTTGTTTTAGGCAGTGTGCAACCTAAGAAACCAATAGATT
>ERZ842401.3465-NODE-3465-length-19605-cov-12.380972_pt1 | contig 19605 bp, 21 predicted proteins | sample MGYA00521270_ERZ842401 | MGnify/ENA primary metagenome ERZ842401 (study PRJEB31892, sample SAMEA3878208) | bioreactor metagenome | biome: Moose rumen | place: Sweden | collected 2011-10 | study: EMG produced TPA metagenomics assembly of the PRJEB12797 data set... | reverse complement strand
AAGAGATAGCGTGATAAAAACCTCACATTTTTATTTTTAGTATGAAATATTCAGGCTAAAAATTTTGCCAGTTCAGATTTAATGCTTACCTTTGCACCCATATAATCAAATACCTAATCAAATCCAAAGAAAATGAAAAGAGACCAGGTTATTTTCGACCTTATTGAAAAAGAGCACCAGCGCCAGTTGAAGGGCATGGAGCTCATTGCATCAGAAAACTTTGTAAGCGACGAAGTCATGCAGGCTATGGGTTCGTATTGCACCAACAAGTATGCTGAGGGCTATCCCGGCAAGCGTTACTATGGCGGTTGCCAGGTGGTTGACGAGATTGAAAACCTCGCCATCGAGCGCGTATGCAAGCTCTTCGGTGCCGAATATGCCAACGTGCAGCCCCACTCTGGCGCACAGGCTAATGCTGCTGTGCTGCTTGCCGTGCTGAAGCCCGGCGATACCTTCATGGGTATGAACCTTGATCACGGTGGTCACCTGTCGCATGGTTCGAAGGTGAACACCAGCGGTATCCTGTACAACCCCATCGGCTACAACCTGAACAAGGAAACAGGTCGCGTAGACTACGATGAGATGGAGAAGCTGGCACTGGAACACAAGCCGAAGCTCATCATCGGTGGTGGTTCGGCCTACAGCCGCGAATGGGACTATAAGCGCATGCGTGAGATTGCTGACAAGGTGGGCGCTCTGTTCATGGTGGATATGGCTCACCCCGCAGGTCTTATTGCAGCCGGACTGCTTGACAACCCCGTGAAGTATGCTCACATCGTTACCTCTACTACTCACAAGACCCTGCGTGGTCCGCGTGGTGGTATCATCCTGATGGGCAAAGACTTCGAGAATCCTTGGGGTCTGAAGACTCCGAAGGGTGTCACCAAGATGATGTCTACCATCCTCAACAGTGCCGTATTCCCCGGACAGCAGGGTGGTCCGCTGGAGCACGTCATCGCTGCTAAGGCTGTTGCCTTCGGCGAAGCTCTGCAGCCTGAGTTCAAGGAGTGGGCTCTGCAGGTGAAGAAGAACGCAGCCGTTCTGGCCGAAGAGCTGGTGAAGCGCGGCTTCCACATCGTGAGCGGCGGTACAGACAACCACTCGATGCTCGTAGATCTGCGCACGAAGTATCCTGAGCTGACTGGTAAGGTGGCTGAGAATGCTCTCGTGGCTGCTGACATCACGGTGAACAAGAACATGGTTCCGTTCGACACTCGTTCTGCCTTCCAGACCTCTGGCCTCCGTCTGGGTACGCCTGCCATCACTACACGTGGTGCAAAGGAAGACCTGATGGTACTCATTGCCGAGCTGATTGAGGAAGTTCTCAACGACCCGACCAACGAGGAAGTCATCGCTAAGGTACGCGCTCGCGTCAACGAGACGATGAAGGATTATCCTCTCTTCGCTTACTAAGCGTATAAGCTATATATAAGAAAGGTGAAAGAGTTGCTGCTCTTTCACCTTTCTTCTTTTCTAAGCTTGCGATGAAGCCACTCACTCTGAGGCTTTAGATTGCTCCGTCTCAGCTGTTATCTTCTCACTGGCGTTCAACTTCGTTGTCTTGCCTTCACGGCAGGAACCGAAAAGCAAGACAACAAATGCAGATGTCAAAATAATATGTTTCATACTACGATGACTCCTTCTCAGGCGATGCAAAGGTACGATTATCCGCAGTGGAAGTAGGTGTCTACCATCTTCTTGATAGCCTCGGGATCGTTCTCGATGTCCTGGCGGAGCGTCGTATCGTTGAAGTCACGCAGCTGTTCGATGATACCATCAATCATAGCCGGACTGAACACGCCATACTGCTCATAGACCTCGCGTTGGCGCTCCAGGCAAGCAGCCGATGCAACGCAGCTGTCGGGCAACTGTGCCAACTGAGCCAGTTTATCAGCATTGGCCGTGTCGTGGATATTTACATTCACATAGTTCTTCTCTGCCACTTCAAGGGCGTTAGCCATTTCGAATCCATGACGACAAGCCACACACAAACCGGCCAGCAGCTGATAGAGGTCGGCACTTCCGTCCGGTGAGCGCATCTCAACGGTCTGCTTGATGGTGGTGTCGAAGTCGTTGTCGGCTTCTAACGGATTGGCCATCTTGTTCATGTTCACACCCGAAGTCCATCCTAATGGCACGCGAACGAGCACAGAGCGGTTGCGATCGCCCCAGCATACGTTGGTGGGAGCTTCCTGATGCGGAACAAGGCGGAAATAGCTTGTGGGGTTCTTGTTGCCAAAGGCAGTAATGCTCTCTGCCAAGTCCATCATACCGGCTATCATGCGGCGGGCATCGTCGCTGAGTTGTCCGTTGGCGAGCATCATGTTGCGTCCATCCTTCATCATACGCATATGGATGTGCAGTCCGCTGCCTGCCTTACCGGTGGTGATCTTCGGTGCGAAGGTCACATCGTAGCCCCATTCGTAGGCCAGATTGCGGATAACCCACTTAGCCAGCATCAGCTGATCGGCTGCATCTTCTACGCGAACGGGCAGGAATTCTATCTCATTCTGCTCGTAGACCAGCCCATCCTGCTTGAAGTTGCCCACTTCAGAGTGGCCATACTTAATCTGTCCACCCGTCTGAGCGATATAGTGCATGCAGCGCTGGCGGAATTCGTTGGTCTTAGCGTATGGAGCAGACTCGTGGTAACCGTGCTGATCGATGGCGGGAAATACCTCTTCGTCGTCGCTAATCACATAGTATTCCAGTTCACCCATAGCGTGGAACTCCATTCCGGTTACTTCTGTGAAGGCCTTCGAAGCCTTGCGCAGGGTGTTTTCGGGTGAGGATGCCAACGGCTGGCCATCCTTATCGAAGAATGAGCAGAGCATGCAGAGTGTGGGAATCTCAGCGAAGGGATCCACGAAAGCCGTGCAGTAGCGGGGCAATACGTACAGGTCGCTGCTGCCAGCCTGAATGAAACTGAACAGACTTGAGCCGTCGACACGCTCACCACATGTAATAATCGTGTCGAGATATTCAAGGTTGGTAATCACGAAGTTGAGCGTCTTCAACTTGCCGTCGCCACCCGGATACATAAAGTTCACCATCTGGATGTCGTTTTCCTGCACAAAGCGGATGATGTCTGCTTTAGTGAATTGTTTTGGATCTTTCTGAAGGAATGCCACAACGGGGTTGGCATTCATGACGAGCTGCGGATTCAGCTGCGCCGTTTGTTCTTGATTGTTCATGGTAAAATGTAATTTGATATGATTTTAGTGTAAAAAAATCTTAGAAGAGTCGGCGACTGATCCGAAGATTCACAACAGGGAACACGGTGAATCCCTTAATCAGGTTGATATAGTTGCCTACGCTACCCTTGACATGCTGCTTGGTCAGGTCGGTCCCGTAGCTATCAACATTAGGCGAACCGCCCCAGAACAACACGCCACACTCCAGCATGAAGCCATAGCGGCGATTGGCTTTGGGGGTAGCATCGCCATAGCCGAAGCCCAGATAAGGCTTGAATCGGTTGGTATAAGCATTGGCACGCACCATGTTGTCCTCGTCGGGAGTCAGGAAATAGTCGCCAAGCTGGAAGCCTATGTGACCGTATTTCTGAGAGAAATTATAAATTCTGTCGCGGAAAGCCTCAGGCATATTTACCGTAGCCCCATTGTACGTGAACATCGGAACATCATGGAATGGGTTTAATGGGTCGTTGTATGCAGCTTCTACCTTATCAATAATGTAGTTATACATGTTGATAGCTGTGAGCGTAGAAACATCTTTGGCCGAGTTGTATGCCTTTGCGATGCGCGAACCGCCCACATAAAATCCGGCTGTAAAGTGCCATTTCTTGTTCTGAAAGGGAAATACATCTACCAACAACTTGGCATTATTGTAGGTGGGTTCGCCAATCATTTCCACGTTGCGATCCATGTTAATACCTGTTGCCTGATACACGATGTCAGCCATTTCGTCGTATTTCGATGTCGTCAAGGCTGCGGTAGTGTTGCCGCTCCCATTGTTTTCTTTTTGTTCCGAAACCACGTCGAAGAGCATCTTATGCTTGAACGACGGCATGAACGAGTAGCCTGCTCTCACCTGAACATAGTCGCCGACGGGCATAGCCAAATCGATTCCTACGCCTGTTGTTCCGAGAGTGACTGCACCATATAGGTGGTTGAGCATGTTCTTGTCTTCGTCCTGCGCTCCGACGATAGCCGGAACGAAGATGATGAGGGCCATGATGGCCAGTTTCTTGGCGTTATATTTCATATTAAGACTTCAAAAATCTAATAATGGTTGAATGCAGGAAGTCTGTACGAACAGACATACGCATGTTGCTTTTGACCGCAAAGATAAACCAAAAAACTGATTCAGCAAAAGAATTTTGGTAAAAAACTATCTTTTGGAACAAAAAAACAAAGAATAGTTTGCCATCTCATCGAATTTCATTAACTTTGCACAAAATTATCATCAATCATGAAGCTGCCAGAAGAATTTGTGGCTTACACCCGCTCAATGATGGGCGAACCGCTCTGGAACCAATATGTAGAGGCTCTGGAACAACCGCCTTTGACGAGCATCCGCGTGAATCGCAGCAAGCTCCAGAATGGGCAATGCTGCGCGGAGAGCATCGGCAGTGTGCCCTGGTGTAAGGAAGGCTTTTATCTGAATAGTCGTCCGAACTTCACGTTCGATCCGTTGCTGCATGCCGGAGCCTACTATGTGCAAGAGGCTTCATCGATGTTTCTCTGTCATGTCTTGAGGCAATTGGTCGATAAGCCCGTCGTGATGCTCGATATGTGTGCAGCTCCCGGAGGCAAGTCAACTGCCGCCCGCTCGGTTTTGCCCGAAGGAAGTCTGCTCATCAGCAATGAACCCATGCGGCAGCGTTGCCAGGTGTTGGCGGAGAACATGCAGAAATGGGGCCACCCGGATGTCGTCGTCACCCAGAATTACCCTGCTGACTATCGTCAGTCGGGACTGTTGTTCGACGTGATTCTGTGCGATGTGCCCTGTTCCGGCGAAGGGATGTTCCGCAAAGAAGATGAGGCTCTGGCGCAATGGTCGCCCGCTCTGGTGAGACAATGCAGCGAACTGCAGCGCCAGATTGTAGCAGATGCTTGGGCTTGTCTGAAGCCTGGCGGCATCCTTATTTATAGTACATGCACGCTGAACACGCTGGAAAACGAAGAGAACGTGCAGCACTTTGAGCAAGAACTGGGCGCTGAGGTGCTACCAATAGTCGTTCAGGCCGGCTGGAACATCACAGGCTCGCTGCTCAAAGGATGGGAAAAGCCCGTCTGCCGATTCATTCCCGGACGCACAAAAGGCGAAGGACTCTTCATGGCAGCCATGCGAAAATCGGGCGAAGCAGAGGTGTCGTCAAAGCCTGAGAAAAAGAGGAAAAACGCAAACACGTCATTTACGACCCGTAAACGACGTGTTTACGACTCGGAAATGACGTGTTTACGAAGCGTAAACAACATGCTTGCAGAAATGGGCAATATCCGCTATGCCATACAAGGCCAATGGGAGGAGATTTGCAGGCAGGTTGCTGCGACGCTACATCCTATGTTAATAGGCGTCACGACTGCTGAACAGAAAGGTCGCGACTGGGTTCCCTGCCAGTCGTTAGCACTATCTTCCGACTTGCGGCGCGAGTCGTTCCCACAGGTGGAACTTTCCTATCAACAGGCTATCAGCTATCTGCGCAAGGAGTCGTTTGCCCTGCCTGAGGGTACGCCGCGCGGCTTTGTCCTGGTCACATTCCAGCAGTTGCCCTTGGGCTTCATGAAGAACATTGGCAACCGGGCCAACAATCTGTATCCACAAGAGTGGCGCATCCGCAGCACATATCTGCCAGATGATGCTCGCCCTCTGTTCAATTACCATAAATAAACCACTGAACATCAATTACTTATATAATAGCATGAAACAATATCTCAATATGCTTAACCGCATCCTCACAGAGGGTGAACGCAAGGAAGACCGTACAGGCACTGGCACCATCAGCATCTTTGGCCACCAGGAACGCTACAACCTGCAAGATGGATTCCCGCTGCTGACCACCAAGAAACTCCATCTGAAGTCCATCATATACGAACTGTTGTGGTTCCTGAAAGGCGACACCAACGTGCATTACCTGCAGGAACATGGGGTCAGAATCTGGAACGAATGGGCCGATGAACAAGGAGAACTGGGACCCGTATATGGTCATCAATGGCGCTCGTGGCCTGACTATCAGGGGGGAACCATCGACCAGATACAGCAGGTGGTGGACACTTTGCGCACGAATCCTAACTCTCGCCGGATGATGGTCAGTGCGTGGAATGTAGCCGAAGTCAACGAAATGGCACTTCCTCCCTGCCATACGATGTTCCAGTTCTATGTGGCCGACGGCCGTCTGAGCCTGCAACTGTATCAGCGAAGTGCTGACACCTTCCTCGGAGTGCCGTTTAACATCGCCTCTTATGCCTTGCTCTTACAGATGATGGCACAAGTGACGGGCTTTGAACCAGGCGACTTTATCCATACAACAGGCGACACCCACCTCTACTTGAACCACTTGGACCAGGCTCGACTGCAGATTTCGCGCACACCAAGACCCTTGCCTACCATGCGGCTGAACCCAGATGTAAAGAACATCTTCGATTTCCAATACGAGGATTTCCAGTTGGAAAACTATCATCCCTGGGATCATATCAAGGCAGAAGTGTCAGTTTAACAAGAAGAAAAGGTGAATAATTGAAAAGGTAAAAAGCAAGAAAGAGATGCAAATCAACATCATCGCCGCCGTTGACAAGAACCGCGCCATCGGCTATCAGAATAAGTTATTGTATTGGCTTCCCAACGATTTGAAACGCTTTAAGCAGCTTACCACCGGACATACCATTATCATGGGGCGCAACACTTTTGGTTCTCTGCCTAAGGGAGCACTGCCCAACAGGCGGAATATCGTGTTGAGCAGAAGTCTCAGAGAGTTGCCTGGCTGTGAGGTCTACCCCACCCTCAACGACGCTTTGGCTGCTTGCCAGACCGACGAAGAAGTGTATATCATTGGTGGGGGCAGTGTTTATCGGCAGGCCATCAACAAAGCCGACCGCCTCTGCTTGACCGAAGTGAACGATGAAGCACAAGAGGCGGATAGCTGGTTCCCAGCCTATGATGAAGGCTGGGTAGAAGAATCAAGGGAGAATCATCTGCGCGATGAGCGTCATGCCTACGACTATTCGTTCGTAGACTACGTTCGAGCTGAGCACGCTTAGCCCAAACAGCAGCATAAACGGTCCTTATAAGTCGGCATAAAACTCGTCGTCGTAGAAGTCGATGATGGGTGCTTGGCGCTGGAAAGCAGAGCCAAACGAGATGATTGTCTCACTTCTCGACAATCCCAACGGCTGCAATTTATCGTGGATTACGTTCAGCAGATGGTGGTTGTTGTGAGCATAAATCTTGATAAACATGTCGTAGTCGCCCGTTGTATAGTGGCATTCTACCACTTCGGGAATAGCCCGAAGAGCCTCTACCACTGCATCAAACGAACTGGGATCTTTCAGATTCAGTCCAACGTATGCACATGTGCCATAACCAATCTTCTCAGTATCGAGCAGGAAAATAGAACCTTTGATTACTCCTTGATTGGTAAGCTTTTGTATACGCTGATGTATAGCAGCTCCACTTACATTGCAAACTCTTGCAACTTCAAGGAAAGGTATGCGAGCATCGCCTGATATCATACCTAAAATTTTCTTGTCTAACGCATCTAAATAATGTTTATCCATAGTTTTTCTCTTTTTTTGTTTTATGCAAAGATAGGCATTTTATTTTGAAAACAACTCATTATTTCCTATTTTTTTTTACAACCAAGCATGAATTTCAGTTTTGTTAACTGAAATAATTACACAATAAAGATTTGTTAACGGCTGGTAGCAGAATAATGAATGCGCAAAGCCTGCCCGTTTCTTAATGCTTGCTTCACGTCGGTAATTGTTCCCATATCTGTGTTTTGGTCGGCCTTCAAGTCTACTGTCATATTTCGTGCGTCCTCTGGTTGCATTCGCCTTCGCTCAGACAGCACATAATCCGTCACCTGATTGGCTTCTGCAAACTTGTCGTTTAGCTGGATACGCGTTTCCTGCTGCTCACTGCCGAATGGTTTTCCTATATATATATAGGTAGTAGATGATTTCTTGGCCAGCCGAGTGAGTTCTGTACCAGAGGGAACCTGATACTTCACCTTCAGAGGAACGCTTCGCATGTGGGTGACAATCATGAAAAAGAACAACACAGTGAAGATTAAATCAGGCATCGACGACATGTTGAGCGCTGGTATCTCGTGCTTGGGCTTGGCGAATCTACTCATGCTCACCTCCTTCCTCGTCCATTGCCGTGATGTCGGTGGGGTAAGTCTCGGCCACACGTTGCGGATAGAAAGCACGGATCGCCTCCTGCTGCTCTTCAGAACAGGCATCAAACGGTTGTTTGTACAGCTTCATGGCCCGCTGGTTGCGCAGCAGATTGTAGGCTGCAACAATTTCGTTCTGCAGGGAGAAGTAGGTTTTGTAGTCGGCCTTTCTGCTGATATCGATTGAAACGACATGCTGATCAGGTTTCTCGCAATGGCTGATAAACTCCATCACACGCTGTTTCACCTGACTGATGGCAGCAGGCTCTTCATCTATCAACACCTGATTGTCGTCGGAAAGACGAATGCTCATGGCCAGATCACGACTGATGTCGGCAACAACCTCTTCTTTTGCAGGATCTGGAGGAGGCAATTGCCGCTCCAATCCCTTGTCAACGTCCATCGAAGTGGTGACAAGGAAGAAAATCAACAGCATAAACGAAATGTCAGCCGTTGAGGTTGTGTTCAGCTGCGGAACGCTTCTTCTTTTATTTCGTCTGAGCATAGTGTTCTTTTCTATCGTTTCTGGTCTGCGCTTTCAACCAGTTGTAGCCTACACAAAGTGCAGCTACGATTATCAGCACGATGGATGAGTTGATGAACATGTCAGAAAGGCGCAGCCAACCAGCTGCATCAAATTTGCTTCCATTGCTGATGAGGGGTGCAGTAGACCCCGTCAGGAAACAAACCAGCAAGCACAGCACCATGAACAGGGCTGTTCCGATGGCTATCTTTCTGGCTGGCACATGGTGATGATCGCTATCCGACTTGTCGTGTTGCCGGATACTTCTCACCGTTGCCCACAATACTACGCCGATGGCTGCTGCCAACAGCAAGTACATGCACCAAAGTTCAAGATCTACGTACCACATGAAAACGATATGATTGATGATTCAGATTACAATTGTTGTTTCTTGCCTGCTATCATGTCGAGCATTGTAACGGCTGCTTCTTCCATCTGCATCGTCATACGCTCAATCTTCGTAAGGATAAAGTTGTAGAACACCTGCAGAATCAGGGCTACGATGATACCGAAGATGGTGGTGATGAGGGCCACCTTCATGCCTGATGCAACGATAGTAGGACTGATATCACCAGCCTGTTGTATCTGGTCGAAAGCCATCACCATACCGATAACGGTTCCAAGGAATCCCAGAGCTGGTGCCATTGTGATAAAGAGAGAGATCCAGGAGCAGCCACGCTCCATGCGCGACGACTGCACCGATCCATAGCTGACGATGCTCCGCTCTATCTCGTCCATCGGTTCATCTTTCCGCAACAAGGCCTGATAGCAGATGCTTGCCACTGGACCACGTGTGTTTCTGCAAAGGTCCTTGGCTCCTTCTACGTCGCCTTTTTCCACTTTTTCGTCAATATCCTGGAGCAACTTGCGGGCATTCACCTCTGCCAACGTGAGATAGATGATGCGCTCGATGCAAAGTGTGAGCCCGAGAATCAGCACTAAGGCCACCAGCGACATAAAAGCAGCATTGCCATCCACGAACTTGGTCTTGAGCGTCTGATGCCATCCTCTTTCGTCGTTCATCATTTCTTCGATGAAAGCCTCCGTGCTATCACTGGCCAAAGAGTCTGAAGCCAACGAATCAATCACTGAAGTAACTGCGGTCGAGTCGGCTACAACAGCTGTATCAGCCACTGACTTCTGCGCCAAAGCATTAGATGAAAGAGAAAGGAAAATGGTGAGAACGATAAAAACAGTGCGAATTTTCATATCCTAAGAAATTATGCGGAGAGACCGGGATTCGAACCCGGGATACGCTTTTGACGTATACACGCTTTCCAGGCGTGCCTCTTCAGCCACTCGAGCATCTCTCCTGTTTTTGAAAAGCACTGCAAAATTACTCCTAATCTTTCATATACGTGCAAACAAATGGTTGTTTTTTTGTTTTAATAAACTTTTTTTGCTAATCTTTGTACATGATTGTGCTTATATTCCATCGAAACAGGTAATTGAAAGTTCACGATTCCCTGCCTGCAAGTACTTGTTTACCTCATACAAATGAAGACGTTTAAAAGTTATATGTATGTTAAAAAAGGAAAGACAAACGGATGTTATTATTTATAAAAGTTAAATAATAACTTAAATCGCAGTTATTTGTGTTTAACTTCCAACTATTTTTCTTATCTTTGCAGAAAAGAAATAAGGTCGTATCGGTTAGATCGGGATACTCATCAAATAAAATTACTCCATGAAGTGGTATCTCATGCCAATGGCGGGCCATAATAAGCATCAGCTTATAGTTGTATAACCGATGGATTACAAAGGCTGGGAAACCTTCTTTAATTTATCAAAGGAGTTTCATCACATCACGATGCGACCTTTTTCTTACTACTTTACCGTTCATAAAAATATTGAGATAAGCTTATCAAATTATGTTTTCTGGAATCATCGAAGAATTTGCCACAGTAGTGAACATACATCACGACCAGGAGAATATAGACTTCACCCTGACCTGTTCGTTTGTCGACGAGCTGGGAATCGATCAGAGTGTAGCTCATAACGGTGTTTGTCTGACTGTGGTTAAGATAGAAAACGATACCTATACAGTCACAGCCATGAAGGAAACGCTTGACCGCTCGAACCTTGGCCTGCTGAAAGTGGGCGACAAAGTGAACGTAGAGCGGTCGATGTTGATGAACGGCCGTCTGGATGGCCATATCGTGCAGGGTCACGTAGACATGACGGCACGATGCATTAATATGAAAGATGCTGACGGAAGCACCTACTTCACCTTCAAATACGACTATGATGCAGAGATGGCACGCAGAGGTTACTTCACGGTTGATAAGGGTAGCGTCACGGTGAATGGCGTTTCACTGACGGTTTGCAATCCGACAATCGACACATTCGAGGTGGCTATCATCCCATACACATTCGAACACACCAACTTCTGCGACATTCAAGTGGGCACGACAGTCAATATAGAGTTCGACATCCTCGGAAAATACATTGCCAGACTCCAGAGTCTGCAGCAGTAGACGAAACAGCCGATCAAGACATACAAGGCAAAACTCCATGAGCGCCAACCATAAGGAAGATCCCAAACGGAACAGACAACTGTTTATTCTATTCAACATCATCTGCTGGGTAGTGATTTTCCTGTTGAGTTTCTTGATGACGACGCCCAACCTGCAAGACGGGTTCAAGTATGCGATGCTACGGCTGACCATCCCAGCCAGCATGTGCGTCATGTTCTACTCCAACTTTTCGTGGCTCGTACCGAGATTTTTCATCACGAAACAATATCGGAAGTTCGCAGTAGTCAATATCGTGCTGATAGTCGTTCTTGAACTCTTGGTTCAGGCGGCGATGGAGACCATGATGAATCACAGGTCGAATGTGCCAGACAGCCATTTCATCCGTCCCGAATGGCCACTGCTTCTGGCATTATATATCAGGAATTTCCTGACGATAGTCCTGTCGGGTGTGATTGGCGTGCTGTTGAAACTGTCGATGAAGTGGCGTCAATCGGAATGGAAACGTCATAAGATGGAGACAGAAAAAGCCGAAACCGAGCTGAAGTTGCTTTCCAATCAGATGAAGCCACACTTTCTGCTCAACACGCTGAACAACATCTATGCCCTCGTTGCCATCGATCAAGGCAAGGCACAAAAGGCTGTGATGGCCTTGAGCAAGATGCTTAGGCACCTCCTAAACACCGACGACCACTTGCGTGTGAACATCAACGATGAGGTGCAATTACTGGAAAGCTACGTGGAACTGATGCGTATCCGCCAGCAGAAGCACGTGAAGATAGAAACAAGGTTCGAGGTAGGCAGTGCCAGTGGCATCTATGTGGCGCCCAACATCTTCATCTCGCTGGTGGAGAATGCCTTCAAGCATGGCATAAGTGCTACGGAAGAAAGTGTCGTGAAAGTCAGCCTTACAGCGTCTACCGACCGAATAGAGTTCACAACCGAGAACAGCAATTTTCCGAAGAGGTCAAACGACAAGAGCGGACACGGCATTGGTCTGAAGCAAGTGGAGCGACAACTCGAAAATTCATATGGAAAAAACTATCAATGGATAAAAGAAATAAACGATACTAACAACATTTACATCTCTAAAATAATTTTGTATGATACTAAAATGTGCAATCATTGACGATGAGCCTTTAGCAGCCGACCTGCTAGCCAGCTATGCGAAGAAGCTCCCCATGCTCGACCTGCGTGGTACTTATAGCAGTGCCATCACGGCGATGAAAGACCTGCGTGAAAATCCCGTTGACCTGCTCTTCTTAGACATTCAGATGCCTGAGCTGAGCGGTCTGGAATTTGCCAGAATCCTGCCCAAACAGACCAAGGTGGTGTTTACTTCGGCCTTCAGCCAGTATGCCATCGACGGTTATAAAGTCAACGCTTTGGGCTATCTTCTGAAGCCAATCAACTATGAAGACTTCGTGAGCGTCACCAACAAAGCATTTGAAGTGCTCAACACCGAGCAGCAGACGACCCTCTTCTCTCAGGATAAATTTATCTTCGTGAAGAGCGATTACAAGCTGGTGAAGGTAGACCTCGACGACATTGTGTACATAGAAGGACTGAAAGACTATGTGAAAATCTATCGCGAAGGTAAGCGCCCCATCCTCTCGCTCATCAATATGAAGAAGATCGACGAGACGCTTCCGCATCCCGATTTCATGCGTGTTCACCGGTCATTCATTGTTCACATGTGCAAAATCAACATGGTTGACCGCGGACGAATCGTGTTCGGCGAGGAGTTTATCCCCATCTCCGAAAGCTACAAAGCAGAAGTGCAGCGATTCCTCGATATCCACACGCTTATGTAAACTGGCATTTGCCTTTTATATGTGGACCTCATTTCTTTCACCATAGGATTTCCTTTGGTGAGGAAATGAGGGTTTTTGCACCATTCTCAAGCAAATACTCCCGATCGCGAAATCCCCATAACACGCTGATACACGGCAACTGACTATTGCGTGCAGTGGCAATATCCACCTCACTATCACCTATATATACAGCCTCTTCGCGGTTGGCTTGAAGCAACGACAGAGCCTCATTCACCGTGTCGGGCGACGGTTTTCGACGAATGTTCTCACGCTCTCCGATAGCCACTTCCACTAAATCGCCGAAGTAGTGGTGGCAAAGTTCTTCGGTAGCCGCATAGAACTTATTGCTGACCACAGCAATGTGCTTTCCTCTTCGTTTCAGTTCGCGCAGCAAATCCATGATGCCTGGATAGGGCTTTGTCTGGTCTTGCCCATGAACAAGATAGTGCTTGCGGAAGGTATCCAGCACGCGCTCCGTTTCTTCTTCCGACGTTCCGGCAGGAACAGCGCGCTTTATCAGCATACCAACACCATTGCCCACAAACTTGCGGATATTGGATAGGGGATGCTGAGGCATACTATGCGCTTGCAAAGCATAGTTGCAACTGGCGGCCAAATCGTCGAGCGTGTCGAGCAAAGTGCCGTCTAAGTCAAATATATATGTATTATATTCTTTCATGATTTTTGCCCAAAGATTTTGTTTTGCGTGCAAAAGTAAGAAAAATTCATCAGAATCGACTCCTCTGAAACATTAATCTTTGTGAATTGTTTGGCTATATCACCTATTTGAAGTAACTTTGCTGCCGTCATGAAGAGAATTATCTTGATAACAGGAGGGCAGCGTTCGGGTAAGAGCGTCTATGCCGAGCAGTTAGCTTTGAGCCTGAGCCATGAGCCAGTCTACCTGGCTACGGCCCATGTATGGGATGAAGAATTTCGCCAACGCGTCATTCGGCATCAGGAACGTCGTGGTTCGATGTGGACCAACATCGAGGAAGAGAAGCAGTTGAGCCTGCACGATGTGGCGGGACGGGTTGTTGTGATTGACTGCATCACCCTTTGGTGCACCAATTTCTTCTTCGACCGCCACGCCGACGAATGGGATCAGCCCACCGTCGACGATGCTCTCCATCAGTTGCAAGCAGAGTTCGACCGCTTTACCAACCAGGATGCCACCTTCATCTTTGTGACCAACGAGATAGGAAGTGGCGGAGTGAGCGACAATGCCATACAAAGAAAGTTCACCGACCTTGAAGGATGGATGAACCAATATGTTGCCGCGCGAGCCGATGAGGTGGTGCTTATGGTGAGCGGCATACCCGTAAAAATCAAGGGCTAAGCGGATTTCCCAGCTTAGTCCTTGTTGTTCGTCGATTATTCCTCTTCGTCTTCGTCGAGTTGCTGCAGCATCTCCAGGTCCTCAAGAAACATTCTGATAACGATGTACAAAAATAATTACTTTTTCAAAAATCACCAACCAAAATGAGAGGAAAAGTAGAAAAAATCGTACCTTTGCACTGAATTAATTAAATCATTCGCTATCAATGAGAACATTCAACATACAGCGCCCCAATGAAAACATGCGCCCCAGCATTCAGGACAAGATCAACAATCTGAACAAACCGAAGGGTTCGTTGGGCCGTTTGGAGACATTGGCCGAGCAAATCTGCCTGATACAGCAGTCGCTATCCCCTACTCTGAACCATCCCTGCCACTTGCTTTTTGGTGGCGATCACGGCATTGAGCGCGAGGGAGTCAGCGTGTCGCCACGCGAAGTGACGTGGCAACAGATGAAGAACTTCACCCGTGGCGGTGGCGGTGTCAATATGTTCTGCCGTCAGCATGGGTTCAAGCTCCGCATCATCGATGTAGGTGTTGACTGCGATCTATCGAATACGCCAGGCATCATCGACCGGAAAATAGCTCGAGGCACGCGCAACTTCCTGCACGAAGCAGCCATGAGCGAAGCGGAATTCAACCAGTCTATAGAGATAGGAGCAGCCCTTGTTGACGACTGTAAGGCTGAGGGATGCAACATCATCTGCATGGGTGAGATGGGCATAGCCAACACTTCGCCCTCGAGTATCTGGATGAGCCTATTCGGAAACATACCACTCGACGAGTGCATCGGCGTGGGCGCGGGTCTCGATTCGCCTGGTCTGCAACACAAGCATGAGGTACTACGTCAGGCTCTTGACCATTTTCTTGAAACCCATCAGGACCCTATCCAGCCGGAAACCATTATCCGCTACTTTGGAGGCTTCGAAATGACGACAGCCATCGGAGCTATGCTCAGAGCTGCCGAGCAGCAAATGGTGGTAATGGTAGACGGGTTTATCATGACGGCATGCGCCCTGGCTGCCACACGTCTGTATCCAGAAGTGCTTCCCTATATGGTGTTTGGTCATTGCGGCGATGAAAGCGGGCACAAGCGAATGCTGGCCTTGATGGATGCCGAACCCCTACTCCACTTGGGACTCCGACTGGGTGAAGGAACGGGTGCATTATGTTCCTACCCCATCATCCAGAGTGCCGTGAACATGGTCAACGAAATGAACAACTTCCAGAATGCCAATATCACGAAGTATTTTTAGGTGATGGGTGTTGGGTGATGGGTGTTGGGTGTTGGGTGTTAGGTGTTGGGTGTTGGGTGATGGGTGTTGATTAGTAGAAATTATATCGAAATGGAAATCATATCTCAGAGAACAACGAAGTGGTGGCAACGCATTTGGGCGTCGCTGATATTCTTTACGCGACTGCCTTTCTGGCGCATCTACCAGCCGCCACAGGCCTGCTATCAGTCGGTAGTAGAGCATTGGCCATTGGTAGGTTGGCTTACGGGCGGGGTGATGGCAGCCATCATCTATTTCGGATCGATGGTGATGCCCTTCTCCATTGCCGTGTTGGTGGCCATCATCAGTCGCATCTTCATCACGGGAGCCCTGCATGAAGACGGGCTTGCCGACTTCTTCGATGGTTTCGGAGGTGGGGGCAACGACCGCGAACGCATCCTGGCCATCATGAAAGACTCGCATATCGGCACCTACGGCGTGTTGGCCTTGATCCTTTACTTTGCCCTACTCTACCTGACGCTGCTCAACATGCAGCCGCTGCGTGCTGCATTGGCGGTTCTGGCTGGCGATGCCTACAGCAAGATGCTGGCTGGACAAATCATCATGTTTCTGCCATATGCACGAACCGAAGAGACAGCCAAGAACCGCACCGTGTATCGAAAGATGAGTGTAACTGCTGGTATCAGCCTCTTTGTTCAGGGCATACTGCCCCTCATACCTTTATTATATATTGGACTGACGAACGGCACCATGCGCTGGGAACTGGTAATTTTTGTTCCCTGCATCGTGATGTATTTCCTCTATTACATGATGCTTCGCAAGATTCGTGGCTACACCGGCGACTGCTGTGGGGCGCTCTTCCTGCTCATCGAACTGAGCTTCTATCTCACCATCCTATTTCAGTTCTGATTGTATTCATTTCTGTTCTGTATGTAAATGACGCATTTAGACATCGTAAATGACGCATTTAGCTCACCTAAATGACGCATTTAGCCATCGTAAATGACGTGTTTACAAAAACGCTACCGATGGGTTGTGTTTTTTAAGTTGTATCGAATGTTCTGGTAAGCCACTAACCTGTCGGTTCTATCGCTCTGTCCGCGATAGTAGACAAGGGCTTGATAGGAGTTTTCTGTTTCATAGAAATCGCCCTCGGTGGGCATCGTTCGTACCGCTCCATCGCGGTCAATCATGACATATTGATAGGAATAGTAGCCCAACTTCTGGAAGACTACCGCCTCGTATTGCCCTAACTCCTCGTTGTATTCCATCTCATACTGAGGCTCAAAGCGGTCGTTGGTCCACATGGCATTGATGAATACCCTACCGTCAACGGGGCGATCACACTTCAGAGTGTAGTGAACAAGCACGTAATCAGATAGGCGGTCGTTCTCATAGTTGTCGCTGTTGCGGATGTAAAAGGCTCCATTGGCGTCCTCATCATATACATAGTTGCGGCGAGGCTCGTCGACAAACAGGTGGGCATGCACATATTCGCCATCCCAACGCATACGGTCTACGCCCATAGAGGGGCGGTTTACATCCAGCACCTCGAACTTCCGGTATTCGTTTCCAGCATTGAAGATGAGCTCGCGACAGTGATTCCACTCCAGACTGCCCACTTTGTTGTACTGATACTTGGCGTTCACCTTCGCATTGTCCCATCGTCCGTTTTGCATCACAACGGTTTTGATTTGCTCGGCGGGGTTGACGACGATGGTATTGTTCAGGTTCAGCTTCATTTCTATCTGCTGATGGCGGTTGTTGACATCGACATCTGTGTTGGTAGTGGCCTGTAGGGAAACGCTCATGGCCCCATCGCTGACCATGAAGCAGGCTGAAAGCACGGGTGTTTCATCATCATTCTCATCGAAAACCGTCAGTCGGTAGTTGCCACTCATCTTTAATTGGCACTGCCGATTGGGAATTTGCAGGCGATAATGCGTATAGAGTACATTCGTATTGAGCGACTCCTCGATATCTTCAATCAGGTTGTCCAGTGCAAACCCACTGATATACTCGCTGGCAAACAGTCCTTCTGACAATGTCCAGTCGGCCTCACAATGTTCCACTTTGTAGGTATAGCGGCGGTATTCGTGGGTAAGATCGTCGAAGGAGATATTGACAACCTCTGGTCCACCCAACTGAATGACGGGAATTTCCATCCATCTGGTGCCGGCAACTACCTGCAGCGAGGCAATGTTTTCGCTGAAAACCTGATGACGCTGAGCAGAAACCTGTTGGCAAACGGCCAACGAACAAACAAAAAAGGCGAATGAACGACTGCAGGCGAATGGTCGAATGAGCGAAATGAACGTAAGGACGAAGGATGAGGTACGAGTTACGCGGGAGACGAGATACATGATAAGACAGTAATAAAGTTTACAAAAAGAGTCCATTTGAAGTGTTCTTCAAGTGGACTCTCATATGTATTTCAAGATTTATTTCATAGCGGCTACGCCGGGGAGTTCCTTGCCTTCGATGGCCTCAAGCAGGGCTCCGCCACCCGTAGAGATATAGCTCACCTGGTCGGCCATGCCAAACTTGTTGATGCAAGCCACAGAGTCGCCACCACCAATCAGCGAGAAGGCGCCATTGGCTGTAGCCTTGGCAATGCTCTCAGCGATAGCTTTCGAACCGCCAATGAAGTTGTCGAACTCGAACACACCAGCCGGTCCGTTCCAGAGAATGGTCTTTGCGCCCTCGATGGCCGCTGCAAATGCTTTGCGTGTCTCCGGTCCTGCGTCGAGTCCTTCCCAACCTTCCGGGATAGCGTTTGCCATACATACCTGGGTGTTGGCATCGTTAGCGAACTTGTCAGCAGCAATGCAGTCGGTGCCCAACACGAGGTTTACATTGTTTTCTTTGGCCTTCTTGATGACGTCAAGAGCTACATCCAGCTTGTCGAGCTCAACGATAGAGTTACCGATTTCGCCACCTTGTGCCTTCGCGAAAGTATAGGTCATACCGCCGCAGAGAATCAGATTGTCTACCTTGCCCAGCAGGTTCTCGATGATGCCAATCTTGGTTGAAACCTTAGAACCGCCCATAATAGCTGTGAACGGACGACGGATATTGCTCAGAATATTATCGACAGCCTGTACTTCTTTCTCCATCAGGAATCCCAACATGCGGTTGTCCTTGTCGAAGAACTCGTCGATGACGGCTGTAGAAGCGTGCTTGCGATGGGCAGTTCCAAAAGCATCCATCACGTAGGCATCAGCATAGCTGGCCAGTTTCTTGGCAAATTCCTTCTGAGAAACCTTCATAGCCTTCTTGGCTTCGTCGTATTCGGGAGTTCCCTTCTCTACGCCTACGGGCTTTCCTTCCTCTTCCGGATAGAAGCGAAGATTCTCAAGAAGCAGGGCTTCACCCGGCTTCAGAGCTTCAGCTTCAGCTGTTGCGTTGGCGCAATCGGGTGCAAACTTCACGTCAACACCTAAGGCTTCGCTGACGGGCTTCACAATCTGACTGAGCGAAAGCTTCATGTTCACCTTGCCCTTCGGCTTACCCATGTGGCTCATCATGATGACAGCGCCACCGTCGGCCAGTATTTTCTTCAGTGTGGGCAGTGCTCCGCGGATACGAGTATCGTCGGTTACATGTCCGTTTTCATCGAGAGGCACGTTGAAGTCAACGCGCACAATTGCCTTTTTCCCAGCAAAATTAAACTCATTGATTGTCATATTATCCTTATATTTTAGTTGTTAAATAATTTCTTTACGATGCAAAGTTATACAATTTAGTTGATAACAACTGCATATTGACTAAATATTTCAATATTTTTTGCATTCTTTCATAACAGAGGTAACTACTCAGCACCCTATAGTGCATGAGTAGTTGTCTTACTGTTGTACGACAG
>ERZ842401.3464-NODE-3464-length-19605-cov-12.844604_pt1 | contig 19605 bp, 10 predicted proteins | sample MGYA00521270_ERZ842401 | MGnify/ENA primary metagenome ERZ842401 (study PRJEB31892, sample SAMEA3878208) | bioreactor metagenome | biome: Moose rumen | place: Sweden | collected 2011-10 | study: EMG produced TPA metagenomics assembly of the PRJEB12797 data set... | reverse complement strand
GCTATTTGACCTTCATTCTGCAATCTTTCATACTCTTCCATCACCTTCTGATGGTTTTCAAAATCAGAGAAGGTCGGATTACACATACCTACTGCAATGGCAGCTGTTTTGTATGTCTTACCTGTGCCAGGAGCACCCTGAAGAATAATCTGTTTCTTTTGTTTGAGTATTTCTAATTCTTCCATCATTCTTGAATCATTACTTGTTCGACCATCAGTTATTTCTTCGCCGTCCAAATTTCCCAAAATGGAAACTAATTTCTGAGCCCAATCTTTCTTTGTGACATTTTGCAATCGAGGTGCAGCAGAGGTGGAATCTTTGGACTCTTTCAATATTTGGGTTATATTCCATTCGCCTCTATGCCACTTGACTTCTACACAATGATTATTTACGGGATGATCAGGATTAAAGAAATAGCCTCCTGTTATTTCGCCAAAAGCTACTATCTGATTGAAGTCCTTATTTCTGCATACCACATAGTCACCAACCTTCATATTATGCTTCATGTCATAAAGCATCTTAACAGAATGGCCGGGTTCCTTCGTCTTGTAATCTTCAACTTTTTCCTTCAGGGCATTTCTGATTCCTTTCTGATCACGAAGCTCATTGTTGTCAAGGCTGCCTATTTCGCCCCATTCATAGATTGAGATATAGCTTTCATCAACCATGTCGTCAAAGTTTTGTTCATCATCGCCAGGGAAAAACAGCCATATCTGCTTTTTATTGAACTTTCCTTGGTGCATAGCATTCCATATGACAGTCTGGGCTGTTAATGGTATGCTCTTTATGTACCCGTGTTGGCTAACCTCAGTATCAACCATTTCACAAAGTTCGGTATTTACTTTGACCAATGGAATAACCTTTTCATTCAACAAATCATAGAAATGCACCAACTTCTGCCCAGCTTTTTTGGACTCTACACCAAACAGCTCACAGAGGTTTAGGTAAACATCATTTTTGTAGAATGTATATTTCTCTGGATATTTGACGGCAAGGAAACAACTAATCAAACGCTCATCACAGCATGAACTAGTATCTTGATCAGGGAAATGCTGCTTAATTTTCGTGTTCCAAAGTCTATCACAGCCCTCTGTAAACGCAGTAATGCGCATTTGTAAGGGCTGGCTCTCATCATAAAGAAGCTTATGTAGAGAACGATATTCTTCAGGTTCACGCTGAGCAAAGTTCTGCATCGCCTTACGCTGATTGCTCGCATACCAAAGATTCAGAAAATTCATTTCTGATATATTCTTTGCAAAGTCAGAGCTATCAGCATCAAGCCTGTCATGATACTTTGAAATGATTTCCCACTTATACAGCTCCTGCTGATAAGGGTCGCCGTTCAATCCGTATTTCTTCAGATGTTCGGTAAAGTTAGTTATGAGTTCATTTATAGTCATAATCGTTCTTAACAATCTTCTATTGTAATGTCAAACTTAATCTCCTTATTACGATAAATGTTGATATTAACGTCAGGAGTAATGTAGTTGGCATCGAAACGTTCATTATTGCTGCTTATATTCCACTCGTTGATAAAACCACCATCAGGGTAAATACAAAGTTTCTTTTTGCCACAAATGATGGAAAGTTCACGCCAATGAGTTAATGAGCGCTTGTCTCCTGGCTGGATAGGTACCAAATCGCCCTTGATGTCATCATTATAACTGAGATTCTTCAGCCAATCAGTTGTCAGGAGTTTAAGTTTTGAATCACGTACATCAGAAGAAGGCATATTAGCAGTAATACTATCAGACTTCCCCTTGTCATCACGATAGGTTTCAAGTTTAAACTCTATCGTGAAATCCTTATCAATCTGTTTCACGAAATGTTCAACTGTCTGTAATGTCAGAATCATACCCATGATACTCTTTAGGTGCTCATCCTGATAAGAAATTGTCAGTTTCCCACTATTTTGCTTGGCATATCCGATAAACTGGTCAATGAGTCCTTCAGACTTACTCTGGAGGATTTCTCCGAGCTTAGTAGAACCTATTTCACGATATTCGTTACCTGACAGTTTTATCAACATTGTTGATGGTTTGAATGACGTATCTATTGCCTTTGCCTTAGTTATAGGATTATCAATACGAACAAAGAACATTACCTCATTACCCCATTGAACATTGAGTTGTGCATGCTCTTTACTACTGGTAAAGTATAGATTGCCATCGATATAGGCCAATGGGTACAAGCCATTGTTCACCCAAGGATTCTTCATAATCTTGGCATCATCACCTTTAGCCCATGCTTTGAACTCCCGAATCATAGACATGATTGGGTCAACAATAGCGTTATCATCAGACTCCATCACACAGAATGTCGTGGTGTCACTCTTCATCACGAAATTGTTCATCAACTGTGGACGCCATCCTGTTTCTTTACCATCGTAATCCCATTCCTTATAATCATTATCAACAAAAAGAACAAGATTCTGATGTGAGCCACTGAAAGCTTTCTGCAAATCATACAATGTTGTTTGCGAAGGTGATGCATTGGGAAAGGCATCTTTTACATTCTGGGGAATGGTATCGCCAACTTCTTCTTCCTCTGCAATCCAGGCAAGGGCTGCATCTATATCTACATACCTGATGAAGCGAAGTGTAAACTTGTCCAAAAGCATATCCTTTGAACACTTATCTTTAGCCTCTTGCAACAGTTTCTTAGATGCTTGGATGACTTCCTTCATCACCTGAATGTTTGCCATCTGGTTTGCGTAACCTGCACCGCCTGGATTACAGTCAAATACACAAAGATGACCATTAGGCATGATTGCGAAATCCACTGCACCACGTTCCTTGCCAAGAATATCCACAAGTGTTTGAGTAAACACAATACCAAGGGTGAAGAGCAAATTCTCTTCCTTAGAGCGGTCAGACATCCACTTATTTTGCCCCTTATGACGAATACGAATCTCACTATAGTCGGTCTGAATCAAGTCACCGATGATAACATTACGCTTTATCTTGGTTGGGTCATTGGAACACCCACATCCTTTACGCATCTCCTTACCGGTGATAGCATAATGATAGTTTGGCTTTTCTGGCTGACCTTCTTTGCGTTTTGCAACAACAGGATTGAACTCGAATGGGAATTTCAAAGGTTCATCCTTATCTGCCACATCGTCCTCAATCACTGTTCTTCCACATCGAGGACAGAAACAGTAACCAAAGCCTTTTCCTTCATTATAGTAGAGAATCTTGGCATTACCAGAATCACTATTAGGACGTACAGAGAACAAATGTGGTTCAGTTACATTGTTTGACCAGTCATCTGCATCAATCAACTGAGCACTTACACGAGTGAATACATTACTATCCATAATACGTGTCTTGTCCTCATTAATATCAGGCATAAACCCAACCGGCTGGATTAGGTCAAGTCCATAATCATTATTAACGCCCCATCTAATCTGAGTGCTCAGATTCGGGTCATCTATGACTGTTTTATCATTATTACGGTATATAGTTTTGAATGACTTCACATTGTCATCATACATATTCGTGATTTCTATACCTCGTACAGTATATACAACTCCATCAACTGCAACGCTATTACCTGGTGCATATTGAGCAATAGCATCTCGTAATGAGTATGATGGATTTGAAGATGACATTGGAGTCAAATAATCCCTCTTGCCATTACTATTTAAGTCAAGTGTGAGGACATTGACAGGCATATTGGCATTAGGAGTAAAACGACTTGTTGCCCAATAATTTAGCAATCGCTGATTAAGAACAGAGAAGTACTGCAATTTTAACTTAATTCGGAATCGTTCATTTTTCGTTGAATCCGGGTCATCAAAAGCAGTCTTATAATCAACCAACTTGTTATATAGTTCAGAATAACAACGCTCATTATTATCCTTTGCATTCCTGATGACCAGAGTCAACTGGTCTTCAAAAATTGTTCCTTTCAAGAGGCTTGTTAAATCTTCACGGAGATTCGGAGTGTCCGACAAAGGCTTGCAGCACATCTGATTGAAGCGTTCATACATAGTTCCTGCCGAATTTCCCAGCAAATCTTTAGGATCTGCTTCACTGGCCCCATTCAGGACAAGCAACTTTCCCTGTGACAAACGAACTTCAAAATTGGTATAGTAGTCAGCCACCTTCTGACCAAGACTACCACCATTTGCCCCTTCACTGAACACTCCAAAGGCGCGTACAAGGAATGAGTTTACATGTCGCTGAACAACCTGAGGACTTTTCAAGTCAACGGTCGGAACACGGACAGGACGATTGATAATCTTCTCAATAGGATTTGTGAGTGTACGGAGACCAATAACATCTGAACCACACAAAGTAATACATGCACTTCTTACTTTATTGTTACGTCCACTTCGACCTGCACGCTGCTTATAGTTTGATGGATGTGGCGGTACACTTGACAGCATTACAACCTCCAAATTACCAAGGTCAACACCCATTTCCATAGTTGTTGAACAAGCCAAAATATTAATTGTATGGTCTTTGAACTTTGACTGCAATCCACGAGCAACACTCTTATCTACCTGAGCTGTATGTTCTTGCTGAACAAAAAGATTAGGAAAGACATGAATATCCTCCAGACGATCACTGAACACACCATCTTCTCCCCAAACATTGTTATTCCAAAGTAAATTTCTGTGGGTCTTTGCCCATGTAGTGACGGTTTGTTTATCACCTTCCTTACCTGAACCTACATAGTATGGGAATGCCTCCCATGTCTCATGCAAATCTTCATTAAGTTCTACAGGTGTGCTTCCTTCCATGTAAGGTGAAAAACGCTTGAAGTTATTACCAATAGGACGTAAACATACAGCATGATTACCCACATCTGATTTTGTATCACACAAATACACATCATCATAGAGCTTGAAGCAGAGGTCATTAAGATTGTAACGAGGAGCATTATCCTTCTCTGGCACAAAATTACCTCCATCATCCAAGCGCATACCAACACTCATTATCCCATACTCTGGTCCTGTAAGTGTGTCCCAAAGTGCATCAATAACTGCTGAGATTTCATTGAAATATTGATGCTGCGCATCGTTCAGTGACAAAGAGTTGTCATCACGAGAAATCAAAGCACACAAATACCGAACAATACGGGCTGTTGACACTTTGCCTTGTTCCAACTTTGGCTTGTTGAATGGTCGGCGGCGAGGTTTCTCCGTCGCGAATCGCACAGTAGAGAAAATGTCTATCTTGTCATTGCCAGGAATACGCAAATAGAATGACTGGTTGTTTCGTACAGTATAGTCGAGATATACTTGCATTAGGCTTCTCCAGTCCTCTTCAGTAATTCTATTAGCAGGGCTATCAAGGATATCATTAAAGTCTTCAACAGCCTGGGGCAAATGGATTTCTTTTAGTTTGGGATAACATGTCTCAAACAAACCCATAGTTTCAGGAGATGCAGCAGATGCAGGACGGTGAGCAAGATACATCACCATAATGCTCTGAATATACTTGTCCATTATCTCCTCTGATGGAAGACCATCTTCAATTTCATCACTGTCTCCAGAACGCTTAACGAATACAGAACAGAATACAGGGCAATATGGATCTCGTTTGACAAGTTCTGCTATTTCGCTCCACGTAATATAGTTGCAGGACATTTCGTCCAACTGCTTCTGTACAACAGATGGGTCAGTTGACTGAAGATTTGCCATCATTGGAGCATATTTCATCATAGTCATAGGATCTGCCTGTACAGCAGCCATTATCTGAGCCATAGCAGCCTCTTTTGTCAGACCATTGGCCTTTCTTCTACACAGTTCATGATAAATGATGCTGTAGAACCACATACGTTCTTGCTCCAGATTCTGTTTCAAAGTAGCCTTGGCAGCAGATTGACGACTATCGACAAAGCTAATATACTGTTGCCCTTTATGTAAGACAATTCCATCAGTCTTAGATGTACCTTCTTCCAGCTGGTCAAGGATTGATGGTGCCATCATTCGTGAGATAAAATCAGCAGAAAGACGGAATTTTTGAAGACGATTATCTTCCATGTTACCATTGGCATCACCTTCAAGTTCCTTTTCTGTATCACGCTTTCTTGTCTGCTTTGCATTGCAATTTGGGCAGCAGCATTGTGTATTACCTACAAGTCGCCAAGGACGATATGACTTTTCACTTGCCAGAGCATTCTTTTCCTCTGCCTCTATTTCAGCAGGTGTCATAGGCTGCAACTTGCCCCCTGGCAGTACTTTGAAACTTACATTGTTATCTCCCTTCGAGTTTTTCTCATTCGAAAGTCCGAATATAGCATACTTTTTGGTTGATTCATCATCAGCATCGGCATCTACCAGGTCAAACATATCGCTGTCATCAGTAGCCAATGGTTCATATGTCCAATCTGAGGTGTCAACCATAGCAAGTGCAACATACTCTCCGCAATGTTTACATCGGCTCATTTCAAGCAGTGGATTTTCTTCAACACTCGTTGCTTCACCATCGCTAATGCGCTTGCCAATGGTATTTTCCGTATAGATTTTGAATGCGCCATCAGCTATTTCGTCCAGACGAACAAACAATCCATTGTTAGGTACTCTATAGAAATAATGTACCTTCAACTTCATATCTGGAGCATTCTTACCAGCAGCCTTAAAACGTTCCTCTTCACGCTGACACATTTCGTCAAGCCATTGTAGCTTATCGCTGATTTCTGCATCACCTGGGTATAGTTCATCCAATGATACAAAATCCTTAGCAAATATCGTCTTCCATCGCTCGGCATCTTCCCCTTCAGGAATAACATTCTCACCGATTCGTACGCCACCAACAGCTTCTACTTGTTCTGGTAATATGCCAGTTATTCCAGAAATGAATTCTTTAAGTTCTCTTTCATCCTTCTCCTTGTCTTCACCGTTACCGAATGTTGCTGATGAGGTTGCGAAGTGTACATCATGAGCATCAACGTTGAAAGCAAGTAAGACTCTACGAAGGAGCATTGCCAATTCTGCAGCACCAGCTCCCGTATAGCTGTGAGTTTCATCGATGGCCACCCATCGAAGACTTTTCTTTCCTGCGTTAATAATCTTTGCATCGGTGCCACGAAGCAAGATATACTCTAACATGGTAGGGTTTGTCAACAAGATATTCGGTGGATTCTTTCGCACCATCTGTCGAGTATATACCATGTGGCTAAACTTCAAGTTCTCTAACACATAGTAGCCCTTCTCGTGTGGATCTGGCTGAAAGAAGGCATATTTACCTCCTGTAACCTGCTCGATGCGCTTACGCATCTTCATAGCATCGTCCGAAGCATCATTTCTATCAGGTTCTTTCTCTGGAAGGTCACCATTATATACAGTATAAGTAAGATTTGTTCCTGCAAGTAGCTCTTCCAAACGCTCCTTCTGGTCTTCCATCAAAGCATTTAGTGGATATAGGAACAAAGCCTGTATCTCATCAGGCATAGCATTTTGCTTCAAGTCATAGACAAGAGGCATCATGAAGCACTCAGTCTTACCCGAACCAGTACCTGTTGTAACAACTATAGACATGGGCTTCTTCTCTCCACCAATTTCTATAGTCTTATTCAACAAGGCATCCCAACATTTATACTGATGTTCATATGGAGCGTATGAGGATTTCCACAAATCGCCTACGAGAGACTTTGCTGTTTCTACCGAAACACTATGAACAGCTTCATAGGAGTTCATGCATTGTACTACAGGAACAGCATTCTTTGGTGCAAAAACTTCACCAATGATTCTCTTCATCTGCTTCTGGTACGCACGTTGACTATCGTTGTGTGATTCACCACACCACATTGCAACAAGTGCTCGCTCTACGGATGCACGGTTATTCTTGTATAATTCAGAGAAATTCATACTGTATATCTGATTTCAAATTATTATTCTAAGTATATTTTATGCTCTTGCCAGTCAAATCCCAACTCCTCACCAAGGCGTATGAGTCCGGCTTTATCTTTTTCTGTAAGTTCACCTCCTCTTAATTCAAGCAGAGGTTCATATATTGCAGAGATTATGTCTGCCTTAGACAAATCTCTCAGGGCTTTCATCAAGAAGAAATAATTATCTGCCTCGTTTGCAACCTCAAAGCATCGTAGTGGTGACTCTTCTATGTCATCCCATGCCCAGGGGTCATTGTCGAGGTCTTCTCCAAGATTACAGACAAGGTCTTTGTTCTTACTCAAATTCTGTAAAACGATGCCCACATCATAGCCATCAGTTCCATCCGAAGGATTAATAACTACAGGACTGCTGTTTTTATCGTAGTTCCAGAACAAAGCTTCATGACCTTCCCATTCTGTCTTATTTTGAGCATTACCAAAACAAATGGTTAAACAATCAGGAGCCATAGCATCCAACAACTTTCCAGCAAACCTTCTATCTAATCGCCAAGCGTTCAAAGCTGCCATACCAATGCTTGGATTATGCTCAATATCAATATATGTCTGTGAGTAGATACTGCACAGATTCTTACAATCATACGACTGATAGCCATGCTTGGAAAAATCGTTTACTAGAACTCTGTCCTTAAAAATGTAAGGCAGATTTACTTTTTCATCACCATGCTTGTAGTCGATGATTTCACCATCAAGAATCACTTCCTTTATCAAGGTGGGACGATAAACATCCACTTCGCAAAAGTTTTCTCCTTCGCCATACCGAATAGGAACAGTAGGGGAAAGAACCTTTTTATCCTCTGGAATGGTGTCCTTAATACATGCTTCTGACCTATCAGGCTTACGATAGCGTATACAGGTTGTCTCAAAATCCCGTCGAATTGGATTGGCTTCATCAAGCCGTGGCAGATACATCACGGTGTAAGGGAATGTTCGACCCTTTACAGTTATTCGTAATTGAACCTCTCCGTATTGAGGTTCGTCAGCCGATGTCCATTCCTGATAACGTCCGTTCGGTTGTTTGAACTCAACAAGTTCTGCCACACAATCCTCTTCTGGCTGTGCATTCAAGATGTCATCCTTAGTAGCAAAATGACGTACTATCACGTCCTCCCAACCGAAGATTAGTGGCAACTCATCAATATCATAATTGTCCGATTCATCTGGGTCTTCAATATAGTAATGTTTTACCTTTCCTCCATTAACATAATGGATAGAATCTGAGTAAAGTTTTGAGGTTATCTGGTCATAACCAATACGGTTATATAGACTTATCTCTTTACCCTTCTCGTCAATAAAGGTTACAGAATCATAGATGTAGAACCAGTTTAGAGGTTCGCTCATTCCATACTTTTGGTCTCGGAAACTCTTTCTGTAAACATCATCAACTATGCTTTCATCCTTCAATGAACAGCGATTAGAGAATAGCAGAGCTGTTTCTTTTTGTGCATTTTGTGTTGAAGTCCAAGTATCTCCATAGCTCACATTTCGCCAAAGCTGAATGTATTCTCTTGCAGCTTCAGACTGTGCGATGTATTCTTTGCCATCTTCGTCTCTTGCAATAATCTCTATAGTATCAAATTTACATGTTGGCACATGTTTGCATTGTGCACACTTTTCTATACCGAATGCGACAAAACCTGTGTCAGCCTGGCCTGTATTGAGGTAGGTAATGATAGGGCTGTCCATTGTTGATGGCTCAACGACCTCATTATCTCTCTTAAATCTAACATATATGTATAGCTTATGCTGCTTTTCGGGATAAGCGACACCCCATAAATGTACTCTGTCATAACGGAGATACTGATGTAACTCACCTCCAACTTCTTCAGGTTTCATCCAAATGTTAAGACGGCGAGTCATACAACTATATTGTGGAGAGAATGTCACTTGCCATTCAAATCGGAACTTAACCTTCAAAATCTCATCGTTTGCAGCTTTTACGGAGGCAATGAATCGGTTCACATCTGAACCAGCATCTGAAAGGTCTTCCTCATTGAAAGGCATTTCGCCATTCAATATCTGGCGCATATACTCAAAGAGCGAGTGCTGACGCTTGATACTCTCTCGAAAGGCAATAGCCCTTGATGCTTCGTCAAGATTCTCCAAGGTGTAGTTCTCTCCATGATAGATGCGACAAAGCCCCTTGAGGAACTTCATGTTATCATTTCTCGACAACTCATGTTGTATGGCAAGTCCACCAAGGACATAGATGGAGTATAGCCAACGCTTGTTGCCGGACTCGTCACGATAAAGATACTGCTTGATGCTGATTCCACTGTTGCGAAACAACTGTTCTACATCAACACCATCCATCAGGTCACACTTGTTTCCACTTTGGTACTTACGTTTGTACCATTCGGCAAGATAAACCACACCATAGATGGCATTCTCTGTTGTGGAAAGTGCAGTATTTCCTCTGTCGGCAATAAACGCAGAAAGGCAGGCTTCAAGTTCTTTGAAGTCTGTCTCAGACAACTTTAGTCGCCAGACGTATGGCTCTCTAATGTCGAGTGACAATATTTTATCGCGTAATGCGCTGCTTAATCTTCCTTGCATATAATCAAAGGTTTCTTATCGCCTCGGTATGCTTCACGCAATTCATGAAGACTGAGAGGCCCTTGCTTTCCGTGATGAATCATGGAATGACAGTTTGAGCAGAGAGGAACAAGATTTTCCACATAGTCTTCTGGACGGTTCTCATCATATGTAGAAATCATCTGAAGGTGATGTACCTCTATAAAATTGGCACCTAATTCCTCACCATACATACTTGCAAAGTCCATACCACAGCATTGGCATTGATAGCCGTATTTGTCCAGACAGGCTTGCCTGAGCTTTGGATTGCGATGAGCAGTCTCAAATTCCACATGCTTCTTTTCGCCTTCTGTCATTTCTCGCTCCTTCGGTTGATGAGAAACAGATTGTGCTGTTTCCTTAGGAGAGGAAACTTGTTCGTTCGGACTTGCAATGCGACTCTTAAAGAGCTGCTTAAAATGCTTGGACTCCAAGAACATAGAATAAAGCTTCAGGTGGCTCGAATACTTTAGTTCCGCAGCTTCATTGGCATCCTTCATCTCTTGATTGAGAGGTATCTGACTTATAATGCGGTCATAATAGTTATGATCAAGCTCTGCATAAACGCCCTTGAAACTCGCGTCTGCATATTGACGTATGAAATCAGTCAACTCCTTTTCTGTGAAGTCGGCTATTGCTTCTGCATTGCTCTTTCGCTTTGCTTCGAGGTTGGATATGTATGCCTTTCTGAGCATTTCTAATGTTACTTCTATCCGCATACCTGCCATTCTGTTTTTACATAAGAAGATATATAACAGTATTATAAACTCATGGGATGGATTCCTTTAAATTGTGTTACTATAACCGATTAATCCTCCATTGGTTTTATCATTGATTCTATGTATTCTCGTTCAAATAAATCAATGTCGTATTTCGCATATAATTCCTCGTCTGTCCATGATTTTGAAAAGTCCTGTAATGGAACAAACTGAAACACATCTCTTGGATTATCTTGAGTCTTCTTCTTCATAGAGACCAAGTATCTGAAGAATTTTGTTCTCATATAGGAAATAATATTCTCAGCGACAGTTTGATTCGGAATTTCATCGTTGAATCCAACAACTAGATAAGTAACAGAACAAACACTATTTGGTTCACCATAGAAGGGTTTACCTATTACGAATGGGTCTGTAGCAGAACCATATGCTTTAGGAAGAAAGACTTTGTGATAAGGGATTGCTTGTGTATTCTTTCTCACATCACTTTCTTTAACCCACGCAAATCCTTCAGGAACAAGTCTTTTATTTAAATAGGCTTTTATATTATATTCACCATCCTTCTTGTTTGAATAGCCTGTCCAATTGGTTCCTAACAAGCTAACACCATTCACTTTTGTTGTAAATGGATCGCGTGGACTAATAAGTGATGAAAAGCTATTTGCCTCAGAAAAATTACGTTCAACACTAAGTACTTTTTCAAAAATTCTAGTGGCGTGTGGATCTCTTATAACAATTCCCGCTCCACTTTCATTTAATCTTTGATAAGTCTTTGTTAGTACTCCACCAGTGTTTAATATGTAGTTACAAGGACCTGTATATCCGTCAGAATATAAGAAATAATTAATACCACTTCCAATAGAGACACTTTCAAAGCATTCTGTTGAGTCTAGAAAATCTGTAATATGTATAAAATGATCACCATTTATCATTTTATCTACCCAATCTTTATCGATTCCCTGTCCAGATTTAGTCATCCATCGGCTAGGGGTAATCATAGATATGTAATTAGGCTTAAGCTTAATCGCTAATTCTATAAAATCTTGATAAATGGGTATGGCATAAAAAGAATTTCTTCTATCCGTTTCACCTTCTGTTCCAGTTTGGTAAGGAGGATTTCCTATTATTGCATTAAATTTCATCATTTCTTTACTTGTTGTACCTTTCCAGAATCCCAAACTATTTAGTTCTTTTATGAGTTCAGTTTGATTTTCTGATATTTTCTCTACTAATCTTTCCGCTTTAATATTTGCTTTTTTCTCAACTTGGCGAAAGCCAAATAATGTACGCTTTGTGATACAAACAGCCATAGGTGTATTGCAGATAACAAATATATTATCCGTAACGATATCATCCCAAACTACTTGTTCTTCCTGAACGCTTACATTTTCCATTTCAATGCATTCTGCCTTCACATATTCTTCAAGGCGACGACGATAGAGGGAATATGTAACATAAAGAGGATATAGACCTGTCTTTGAATTGATTTCGAGAATCTTTGTTTGTACCTCTCCAGAAAGATCAACATTATCAAAAAGCTGTTTAGTAACGTCACCTTGATCTACAAAACGAGGAGTTTCGATTTGACCAGTCTTTTCCTCAAATGTCTCGTCATAGAAACAATAGCCTCCAAGGGTATCACTCATGTGCATGTTTACTACTCGCCATGGAGTAAGAACCGTTTCCTTATCAGGATTACGGAAATAAGAGAATATCTCAGCTATTTGCTTGATACGTTCGTCAACATGCATAAAGTCAGCTTCACGAGTGAGTGCACGATACTTCTTTCCGGCTTCTTCGAAACGAGTAGCATTGAAACACTTGCGAATCTTATTAAAGTCCTCCTTGCTGATACCCTTAGGCATAAACTCAGCCCAAGACTCATCTTTAATCTTACGAGTAAAGTTGTCAACTGTAAGGTCTTCTTTAGGATCACCAGCATCGGCTCCACCATACATCAAAAGAGGAATACGGAGAGCAATACCACGAATATTTGTTATACGTGCTTTGAACTCCTCTCGTGCTTTCTTCAGTTCTTCGTTGCGAGCAAGACGCTCAGCTTCCTTCTGGAGCCATTCTTCACGCTGTTCTTCTGACCACTCTTCCCATTGTTTTCTGAACTTCTCATCCTTCTGAGCCTTCTTCTTCGCTCTTTCTGCAGCTTCTGCTCTCTTGCGACGAATACTTTCTTCGTATGCAGCACGTTCTTCCTCAGTCATGTGACTAAGGTCAACTGACTTCTTCGCTTCTTGGCGTTTTTCATCAGGAGCCTTTCCACCATTTTCACCAATATGGTTAACAATGTCTTCGTCTATCTTATTAAGTTCATCTTGATTGTAAAGACATGGATCATCAAAGCCCTTGCGGACAAGGCGATCAATAAAGACATTTTCTAACTGCTTGTAGATGTACTTAACATCGACAGGACTCATCTTTCCCCCATTCATTGAGATAACAGGGCAAAGAGCAATGAAATCACTTACTGTTTCCTTATCGCGTTGCTCCTGTGTCTTTTCTTCCTCGCCTTCCTCTTCCTTCTTTTCCTTAGTCTTTGCCATGGAAGAGAATTTAGCTGTCTCTGCTACAATTTTCAATGTTCGATCTGGTGCAAAGTCAAAGACATAACAAGAGGTTTTCATCTTACCGTCAGGAGTCTTGTATGGTGACTGAACACGGAAGATTGTCTGCATATACGTTGCTGCACCATCACCTCCTTTAAGATAGAGGACAGCAGACCATGGGCGTACTGTGACACCTGTAGTTAGACGACCACAAGAAATGGTAATGGTACTTGTTTTCTCAGGTAATTCGCCAATTGCATTGTTTACAGCATCAAGAGCATTTTCGTTCTGTTCATCAATATCACCCTTTCCAGCAACATTAACTATTTCAAAACGCCTGAATGTTGGATGCTCACGTAACAATTGCGTCAAAGCTGCAGCTTCGTCAACATGTGATACAACCCATAGTGTGTGACGGAACTGCTGACGATATTCTGTAGTAGAGAATGGGAAATTATTGGTGTCATCCTTTGTACAAAGTAACTGAAGGAATTTCTTTACCTCATCTTCATGCACAAATCGTCCTTTTGCTCCTTGTGGCATTACTGCCTTGTCTGCCTTTGGATTACCTGTCCATGTACGCAAGAACTCATTAAAAGTAAATACACCATCATGATCCACAACATCTTTTATGTTATTAGTAATATCGTAGGTGTATATGTTCATTTTTGGCAATTCTGCGTATGGATTCGGCTCATGTGGGTGCTTTATGTTCCATTCGAGCTTTGCCTGCTGCTCTGAAACGTAATCCCAAGTGAAGATTTCCTCTTCTTTGAAATCTTCATACAGGTTAAAAGGAGTACCAGAAAGATGAAGCATCTTTGTCTGTTCCTTATGCAAAAACTCATCAATAACACGCTTACCAAGAGCTGTCCGTGTACCCTCATGTGCTTCGTCAATAACAACAAGATCCCAATCGGTATTCAAGATGTCTGCCTTTAGCTTCTCATTCTCTTTGGTAGAGTTATGGCCAAACATGTCATCTTGCTTATCCTTATTCTTCACCTGAGTCTTTACATTAACAAGTTCAGACAAACGTAGGTACTGCATGGAAACGAAGAATACGTAGTGATTATCTTCACTTTGCTTGGCAAACTTTTCCAAATCGTAAAACTTACGCTTATCGTGCTGCTCGTCATCAAACAAAGTACCATAGTCCCACTTCTTCTTCTGGTTGTCATTTCCAGCTATTCGGTCTGTAACTACATTATCGAAGTCATCTTTCCAACTTTTATTTACAACAGGACGATGGGTTACAATAAGAGTGCGTTTCACTCCCATTTCACGAGCAAGTTGCAAAGCACATAGAGTTTTACCAAAACGCATCTTTGCATTCCACAAATACTGTGAATACTTTGATTCTACCGTCCATTGATAACCAGAAGCCTTACTGCCGCTTCGTTTGCAGAATTGGTTCTTAGCTCGATCGATAGCATCCCTTTGTTCAGAACGAAGCGTAATCTGGTCATCACCGAAAAGTGATGTTCCAAACGTCGCCTGTATCTCTTCTAAAGTATTAAACGTTTTGTCCATAGAAGTGAGGGTTTTATTGTTGAGTTTTATTGTTATTTACTAATGATTCAAAGGTCTGTTTAGGAGCAGACTGGTCATGAAAGTCTTGCGACTTTAATGTCGCCTTCTTGATATTTACTCCGTCAAAGAAATCCTTGATTAAACAGTATTGCTCAAAGAGTTGAACTGGTTCAGGAACAGGTTTTACCAACTCCGGAAGATTCATCTCGTCAAGACCGAATAAACTATTCTGAGCAATTTCTGCTCTTTCTTTTATTTGCCTTTCGTAGTCTTTTAACTTTGCTTGGTATAATTCATCACGCTGTTTGCGATTCTGAACCTTTTCTTCATATCCTGGCAATCCGTAAGTAAGACCATCCATCTGCCATAAGTTCCATGATACAATGTAAGCAACACCTGGCATTATACGCATCTTGTTTTGGTTAAACTTTTTTTCGCCAAACTGCTCAACGTAGTGTTCCTCAAATGTGAAGAAGAGAGCTTCACGAGCTAAAAGTAGGTTATCACCTTGCCACTCGAAACCGTATGTTGAGCGTAAGGCAATCTTTGCCCATAAAATCCACTCTTTTGAATCCTTCACATTCTCTGAAACAATACGCAGTTTGCGGTCGAGCATACCTATACGGAACTTTGCCACATCATTATATTCGCCAGTAACTGCATCATAACGATTAGCGAGATAAGGAGCTTCACCACAGGTAATCTCCAGACGCATATCAGCCACATAATCCTTCCAATCTTTCCCAGTACCTTCAAAAGAGATTTGCTCTTCATTGTTTATCCATTTATGCGGATTATCAGGGTCAGGGGAGTTGAAAAGACCTTCTTTACGACCGAACCAAGCTTCATCAATCAAGTTATTCTGTGCATTACAAATCCATGAAGGAGTAAACACTTCTGCCTTATCCTTGGCTCGTTGTGTTTGCTCTTCCTTCGATTTTACAGCACGAGGACGAATAATTTCTTGATATTTGCTTTTATCATCAGGATTCTGCTTTATATCTTCTTCATACTGTTCTTTTGTTAATACAACGCCATCATCAGAAACATACGAAGTGATTTTGTCTATTGTTATTGGGTCAAAGAAAGCGAAACCTTCTCCATAATCAGCATACGACTCGGTAGCCCAGTAGATGTTCTGCTGGGTGGTATGGTCCTTCAGAAGGTTCATACAAACCTGTTCTCCGTAGCTGAGAAGCAATTGGTTTTCACTTATGTCTGAACTATTAACCATATTTATGCAATATCGAGTGCAAATCTAAACTAATACTGTGCAGTCTATCTTCACACCCCGTAGATTTTTACAATTTCTTTATATTTTTCAATAATTTGATTACGAAACCACTCTGGAGAGAGCACTTCAACCTGCTGTCCAAACGAGAAGATGTTTTGTTCCAACTCGCGGTTAATCCTCACATCGATGGATATCGTGCCATCTTCTGCATTCACGACCTGTTGACTTTGATGAATCGGCTTCGAAACGACATAAGGAAATCGCTCTTTAGCGAATTTCAGTACGACATGTTCCACATCAGGATGCTTGCGGTCATGAGTTACACCTACTATGTCATCGAAATATGTCTCATAGTCAATCTGGTCATTTTCTACAAACCGCACATTGGCGATAGAGAACTTCACAATACGGTCGAGAGCCTTGTTTACTGGACTCATTCCATATTCTCCATGGTCTTCAAGTCCGAAAAGGAACCACCGTGTATTGTACTGCTTCATATAGTGAGGATGGATGACCATAGTCTGTTCATCCCCTTTATATGGGCGGTAAGTCATCTTCAATGGCTGGTGGTTGATTATTGCATCGATAAGGTCTGAAAGAAACTCAATGCCTTTCAGCTGGTCATTTTGCTCAAAGGAAACGACTTTATCACGATTAGCTTTTATACCAAAACGGAGTTCCAAACTTGAAATCACCTCTTCCAGCCATGCGTTCTTAGGACTGCGATAGCGACCAAGCATGTCAATGGTTGAAAGGAGGTTCTTCACTTCCTCGACAGAAAGTTCACTGCTGAAGATGGAGAAATGGGGATCTTCATAAGTGTAGTAGCATCTTCTACCCTCAATAGGACGCGCCACGATAGGAGCATTATAAGAAACTCTGTCACGCATATAAGTTATATCAGCACGTATTTGACGAAGACTGACAGTCTTACCATACATATCAAGCAAAGCATCATTTACCTTGTCAACGAGGTCTTCAATCTCGTAACGACGATGACGGTCACTGAAACAGCGGTCAAGTATCTGGTATCGTAAAAGCGCGTTCTTATTGATAGGCATAATCGATGATGGTTAGAAGGGTTTAATCTTGATTTTTTAAAATCGTAGAATCATCCATACGAACTAAATCGCCAATATCGCACTTCAATGCCTTGGCAATCTCAATTAAGCTCTCCAAAGTGGGCTGAGAGGTATTCGTTACCCACCTGGATATAGTGGCAGTGTCCTTGTTAAGCATCTCGCTAAGGTCTTTATTAGTCACCATGCGCTCTGCCATCACTACCTTAATTCGATTCAACGGTTTGGAGTCCATATACATTAATTTATATTGTTATTGGTTGCAAAAATACGATTATTTCTTGAAAAAACCGCTGATTTCTGCACGAATTTCTCATTTTTCGTGCAAAATAATTGATTTTGGAGTCAATTTTCATTATTTCTTAGTATATTTGCATATTGAAAAGACAAGAAGCTACATGGCAACAGGATAAGTTGGCGTAAGTTGTTAATTTCTGGAAGCTATGAAGATAGGCTGCACAATAGGTCTCTACTTTTGCGCCTAAGATTTAATTACTCACATTAAAAACAAATGAAGTATGGCAACATTAAGAACCTATAGATGCAAATGCGGGTATGAAGTCCAAACTGAACCCACTGGGCATTATGGACTTTTCGCCGGAGAGTTTTACAACTTCCGTTGTGCAAAATGCAAAGAAATAATCTCTATTTCCGCTGACGAACTGGCGAGTCAACGGTATTTCCCTACATGTCCAAAGTGTGGGGCAGAAAACGAAGAAATACACAACTGGAATCCTATCGAGGGACATTGCCCTAAATGCGGCAAGAAAATGCAAGAGGTTCCTGGAATGATAATTATGGCAGATTAAAATCTTTACGATTATGAAAAAAGCGATTTTCTTTCTTTTGTTGATTTCAACTATCAGCGCAAATGCACAGACGGCAAAGACAACCACAAAGACACCAACCAGTTCTAGGTCTGTGAAGCATGAACAGAAGGTTGACTCCCTTCTATCCAAAATCGACACGCTTCTTTTGATTAATAATCAATTGTTGGAACACTTGGAGATAAACACTTCTCTAAAGGAGCGTTACAAATTATATCAAACTGAAAACATCTATACCTTCCTTCAGCTGGACACAAAAACCGGCATGATAGAACAGGTTCAGTGGTCATTAGATTCTGACAATGAAGGAAGTGTAACCATTAACTCTGATGATTTGACCTATGGATTTGGCTATGGTTCCGGGTCTTTTGAGTTATACCCAACCAAAAACATGTATCAGTTCATACTCATTGACAAAACCAGTGGCAAAAAATGGCATGTGCAATGGGGAATGGAAAGTAGTAAACGTTGGATAAGAAGAATTTACTAATCAATGAAAACCTATCTTGAAATAAAGGTTCCTATATACTACAGTGCTCCTTGGTTTTATGAACTCAGGAAGGCATTGAAAGATATGCCTGTACTATGGCAAAAAGGTTATTACCATATAACCATAGCCTTCATTGATGACACACAGCACCTTCCTGATGTAGAAACCATCATGCATAAGTATCTGGATCATGCCCATCCTGTCAATATCACCTTTGACAAGTTGGACGTTTTTACTGCTGGCAATGGTATGCAGATTGTCCATCTTGGAACAAACAACATTCCAGAAGATTTCAAAACTTTGGTTGAAGACATCAGACGTGACATTAGTTGCACACACTCCAGCATACAGTCTGATTTCAAACTACATGTAACTTTAGGGCGCATTACCGAGCCAGAGGCTGACATTGACGATATTGGATTCCTTATTGATGAAATAGATTTTATGCCTATCAATCTAACGCTCAATGAGGTTGAATACAGAGTCTTTAGAGGAAGAAGTTTATACAAAGCGACACTAAATTAACACAGAATTATGGTTATCCAGTTGGTCTCATATAAATCGACATTGCGAGCAGACAGCAGATTGCGTCATACGGCAGAGATTATAAACTCTTCGAAAGCTGATCTAATTCTGTTCGCTGGTCACACTATAGCTTCTCCCAGCGATGCAGATGAGTTGAACAAGCTTGTTGACAATGATAAAACAATAGCTGTTATCGAAGTAAA
>ERZ842401.3463-NODE-3463-length-19621-cov-45.617704_pt1 | contig 19621 bp, 19 predicted proteins | sample MGYA00521270_ERZ842401 | MGnify/ENA primary metagenome ERZ842401 (study PRJEB31892, sample SAMEA3878208) | bioreactor metagenome | biome: Moose rumen | place: Sweden | collected 2011-10 | study: EMG produced TPA metagenomics assembly of the PRJEB12797 data set... | reverse complement strand
CCGTAAGGTGTTTTGCGTAGGCCCGTAAGGTGTTTTGGGTAGGCCCGTAAGGTTCCCCGGACGTCACTCGCCCCCTGTCCGGACGTCATTCGACCCCTGTCCGCACGGCATCTTGACCCTGTCTGAAGGCACTTCGAAGACTGTCCGAACGGCATCTGAACCCTGCAAAATGCCTCCAGACGAGTCCAAGGGACTTAATTATAGCATAGTTATAGCATAGTTATAGCACTGTTTTTGGAAACTATGCTATAGGTTAATCTCTTGTAAACAAATAGCTTACGGCTAATTATAGCACTCATAGCATAGTTTTTGACTTTTTATGTTGGTTCAGCGTCAATTTAGGTGATAATTCCAGTCATATTTTTGTGCAAAAGTACACATTTTAAGTGAAAAGTGAATGGGGAATAGTGGAAAATCATATTTTTTTGGTAATTTTGCAGCATGATACTACCGCAACTGGATTATTACGATATGGGGGTTGGCATCGTGGCCTTCAGTAGCACGCGTCATGGAGGGTGCAGCAAGGGCAGCTATGCAGCCTTTAACATCAACCGCTATTGTGGTGATGCGGAGGACGACATCCGCACGAACCGCGAGGCACTGTGCCAGACATTAGGCATCGCGGACGACCGACTTATCATGCCTCATCAGGTACATGAGACGAAGGTGGCAACCATCGACGAGGCTTTTTTGCTGCTGAGCGCAGCAGAAAGGCAAGAGGCCTTAGAGGGTGTGGATGCACTGATGACAAACCTCAAAGGCGTGTGCATCGGCGTGTCGACTGCCGACTGCATTCCGGTGTTGCTATACGATGGTGAGCATCGGGCCGTCTGTGCCATTCATGCTGGCTGGCGAGGTACTGTCAAGCGCATCGTCGAAAAGGCCGTGGAAGCGATGACGGCGGTCTATGGCACACAGCCTCAGCAGCTCACAGCCCAGATTGGTCCAGGCATCCACTTGGACAGCTTTGAGGTGGGCGACGAGGTGTATGACGCTTTCGCCCAAGAAGGCTTCGATATGGGAGCCATCAGCAGTAAGCGTGAAAAGTGGCACATTGACCTGCCCATGTGCAACCGGCTGCAACTCATGGCTGCCGGCTTACAGCCTCAGCATATCAAGGTGTCGCCCATCTGCACTTTCCAACAGGCCGACGACTATTTCTCTGCCCGTCGCCTGGGCATCAACAGCGGCAGAGTTTTCACAGGTATTATCCGCAAGAATCCATGACTTTCTATCTTGTAATTTTGCACAGATTATGAATCAAGAACAGACTCCAGCACAGATGACGGAAGGGCGAATGACCATTTGGTCGCTGCTGAAAAATATCCTTCCCTTTGTGTTGCCCTACCGGTGGCTCATTATTGTGACACTGGTGCTGACACTGGTCGGCTCGCTAATGGCACAGGTGAATGCCGTGGTGCTCGACCGTGCCGTTGACGCCATCAATGCCCTCATCCAGCAGCCGGGTGGATTTGTTTGGCGCGATGCCATGCGTATATTGACCGTTATCACCATCGTACTGCTGGGCAAGGAAGTGGTGGGTGCCGTGGTGACGTTCTTCCAGCGGTACTATGGCGAACGGATGCGCATCCTAGTCAGTCGCGATTTGTCGCTGCGGGTCGTCAACAGAATATTGTCGTTCCGCATGGCTTTCTTTACCAGCGAGGGCAACGAGACCGGCAAGCTGCAGTCACGTATTGACCGCGGCATCATGAGCCTTAGCAATACAGTAAACAATTTCTTCATCGAAATACTGCCGCTCTTTACAAGTGCCGTTCTCGCCCTGATACTGATGTTTGCGGCTAACGTCTTTGTGGGAATGGTGGCGCTGTGCATCGTGCCGCTCTATTTCTGGGTCACCTACATACAGGCCTCTCGCATGAAGGGCGGGCGCCGTGGCATCTTCGGCGGACATCAGGCCGTGAGCCAGGGTATTCTGAACATCCTGGAAAGCATCGCTGTCATCAAGTCGTTCAACCGTGAGCAGATAGAGGCCGACCGTCAGTCGGACATCCAGCGGCAGATGACAGGCCTGCAGCTCAACATCCGCCGACAGAGCTATATGTTCAATGGCTTGAAGGGTTTTCTGGAACAGATAGGTACAGTGCTCATCATCATCCTGACAGCTTACCTGGTACTCATCGGATATCCCGATATGACTATCGGAAAGATTATGTACCACGTGATGCTTTTTGCCAATGTCAGTGCGCCTATCCGTCAGTTGCACCGCATCTATGATGATATGAACGACGCCTTGATTTATGCCGAGGGATTCTTTGGCATCCTGCATGCTAACGGCGAGATAGAGACTTCTGGTCATCACCGGCCCGAAAAGGTTGATGGTACATTTGAACTGCAGGGTGTCGATTTCACCTACAGCAACGGCACACAGGCTCTGCACGACGTGACCATGCGTATAGAAAGCGGCAAGATTACTGCCCTCGTCGGACTCAGCGGTGCTGGTAAGAGCACCATCGTCAACCTGCTTGACAAGTTCTATGAGGCGCAGCGGGGCAGTATCAAACTTGACGGCGTGGAGTTGAAAGACTGGGACACGGAGTGGTTGCGCGAGCATGTCGGACTGGTGCTGCAGAAAAACCATATATTTTCGGGAACCATCGAGGAAAATATCCGCTATGGAGCCCCGCAGGCCACCCATGAGGATGTGGTCAAGGCCGCCCGCCAGGCCTCCATCTACGACCAGATTATGCAATTGCCGCACGGCTTCGAAACCGATGCCCTCCAGCTCAGCGGTGGTCAGCAGCAACGTATCGCCATCGCCCGTATGTTTATCAAGAATCCGCCGATTATCTTCCTGGATGAACCCACGGCCAGTCTCGACGCCATCGCTACAGAGCAGATTAAGTCGAGTATCGATGCCATCAAACAGGGGCGTACCGTCATTATTATTTCCCATAATATCGGCCAGATTATCGATGCCGACCAGATATACGTGCTACAGCAGGGTAGGGTGGTCCAGTCGGGTACGCCACAGGAAGTTTATCAGCAAGGTGGTGTATATAAGGACATCTTCGATGCCAGTGCCCGTAGCATGAATGTCGACAAGATTGCCAGCACGATGAAATAAATCTTCTGGAAAAGTTCTGATATATTTGGCTTTTCTCATGCTTTTTCGTACCTTTGCATGCGAATTCGTATGGAGATTCAAGGTTTGTTGAAACTATATGCCCAGTCGCCGCAGGTGGGGGCGTTGGCAGACGCGTTGGGGAAAAAGTCGGTGAAGACCGTTTTCCTCGACGGATTGTTGTGTTCCTCCGCGCCGTTGGCCTTTGCTTCGTTGGTGCAGAAAGGGAAACTTCCCACCACACTCTTCGTCCTTCAGGACGCCGACGAGGCTGGCTATTTCTACCACGACCTCGTACAGCTGTTGGGCGAAAAACAGGTGCTGTTCTTTCCCAGCAGCTATCGCCGTGCCGTGAAATACGGACAGCGCGATGCCGCCAACGAGATACTCCGCACCGAGGTGCTGGCCCGCCTGACAACACCCTCCACCCTCCATCCGTCGCCCTCCACCCTCATCGTCACCTGTCCTGAGGCTGTTGCCGAACTGGTTGTTTCGCAGAAGCAGCTTAGCGATCATACGTTGGTACTGCATCAGGGTGATACGCTGGACGTGGACCAGACGCTGCAGACACTCCGCACTTTCGGGTTTCGTGAGGTGGACTATGTCTACGAGCCGGGACAGTTTGCCTTACGTGGCAGCATACTCGACGTCTATTCGTTCAGCAGCGAGCTGCCGTTCCGCGTTGATTTCTTTGGCGATGACATCGATTCCATCCGCACGTTCGAAGTGGACAGCCAGTTGTCGAAGGACAAGCGAGAGCAGGTGGAGATAGTACCCGAAATGAGCATAGCCGAGGAGAAGGTGCCGTTCCTGTCGTTCCTGCCCGATGGCACGCTGCTCGTGGCAAAAGATTTTCTGTACGTCCACGATGCCGTGGATCGCATTTATCAGGAGGGTTTTTCGCAGCAGGCGTTGACCGAGCGCATGGAGGGTGCCACTGAACAGGAACAGCAGGCCATCCTTCAGGAAATGCGCAAGGAACAGCAACTTGTCAGCGCCCAGCAGCTGACGGGCGACATGCAACGCTTCCGTCGTGTAGAGATTGGCAGCCGTCCCACGGGCGTTCCTGATGCCACGCTATCGTTTCACATCAGTCCACAGCCGCAGTTCCATAAGAATTTCGAACTGCTGCAGCAGTCCTTGGAAGACTATCTTGCACAGGGCTACCGGCTGTGCATCCTGGCCGACAGCGGCAAGCAGCTCGACCGCCTGCGCGACATCTTTGCCGAGAAAGGCACCGTGCTTTTCGATTCCGTCGAAAAGACCCTCCACTCAGGTTTTGCCGACAACGACCGACGCATATGTGTCTTCACGGACCACCAGATATTCGACCGTTTCCATAAATACAACCTTCGCTCCGACAAGGCGCGCAGCGGCAAGGTGTCGTTGACGCTGAAGGAGATACAGCAGTTTGAGATTGGCGACTACGTGGTCCATATCGACCACGGCATTGGGCGTTTTGGCGGACTGGTCAGGATGCCGCAGGGTAGTGGCTACCAGGAGATGATTAAGATACAGTACGACGGTGGCGGTACCATCTATGTCTCTATACATTCTTTATATAAGGTATCCAAATATAAGGCGCAGGACGGTGGCGCGCCACCTCGCTTGTCGCATCTTGGTACGGGACAGTGGGAGCGAATGAAGGAGCGCACCAAGCAGAAACTGAAGGACATAGCCCGCGACCTCATCAAACTCTATGCCGCCCGTCGCCATCAGAAGGGTTTTGCCTTTTCGGCAGACAGTTTTTTGCAGCAGGAACTGGAGGCATCGTTCCTCTACGAGGACACCCCTGACCAGTTGAAGGCCACCAACGATGTGAAAGCCGACATGGAGCAGTCACGTCCCATGGACCGTCTGGTATGCGGGGATGTGGGTTTCGGAAAAACCGAGGTCGCCGTGCGTGCCGCCTTTAAGGCCGCCTGCGACTCAAAGCAGGTGGCAGTGCTGGTGCCCACTACCGTGCTGGCCTATCAACACTACCAGACGTTCTCTAGTCGTCTGAAAAATCTGCCCGTCCGTGTGGAGTACCTTTCGCGGGCACGTTCCGCTAAGCAGACTACTGCCATCCTTAAGGAACTGGCGGAGGGAAAGATAGACATCATCATCGGTACGCATAAGCTGATTGGCAAAACGGTGAATTTCAGGGACTTGGGCCTACTCATTATTGACGAGGAACAAAAGTTCGGTGTCTCCACCAAGGAAAAACTGCGCCAGCTGAAGACCAATGTCGACACACTGACGATGTCGGCGACACCTATTCCGCGCACTCTGCAGTTCTCGCTGGTCGGAGCCCGTGACCTGAGTATCATTCAGACACCGCCGCCTAACCGCTATCCCATACAGACGGAGATACACACCTTCGGTGCCGAGATTATTGCCGATGCTGTCAATTTCGAGATGTCGCGCAACGGACAGGTATACTTCGTCAATCCGCGCATCAACGACCTGACGCGTGTCAAAGAGCTGATACAGAAGTATGTTCCCGATGCCCGTATCGCCGTCGGTCATGGACAGATGAAGCCCGAGGAGTTGGAGAAAATCATCTTCGATTTCCAGAACTACGACTACGACGTGCTGCTCTCGACTACCATCATTGAGAATGGCATCGATATTCCCAACGCCAACACCATTATCATCAATGGCGCCCATCACTTCGGACTTTCCGACCTGCACCAAATGAGAGGTCGTGTGGGACGTGGCAATAGGAAGGCCTTCTGCTATCTGCTGGCACCACCGCTGGCAGCACTGCCAGTAGAGAGCCGCCGCCGTTTGGAAGCCTTGGAACAGTTTAGCGACTTGGGCTCGGGCATCCACATTGCTATGCAGGACCTAGACATCCGTGGTGCCGGCAACCTGTTGGGTGCCGAGCAGAGTGGTTTTATAGCCGACTTAGGCTACGAGACGTACGTGAAAATCCTCAATCAGGCTGTCGTAGAGCTAAGAAACGAAGAAAACGTTGAACAAGGAACGATAAATGTTGAGCGACGTGAGACTGACCATGCGCCTCTTAGAAGAACGACGAACGTTCATTGTACATCGTTCAATGATTATTATGTCTCTGACTGCTCGCTGGAGAGTGACCTTGAGATGTACTTTCCCGATCAGTATGTGCCTTCGGACTCTGAGCGCATGCTACTCTACCGCGAACTCGATGGCCTGCAGACCGACGCACAGTTGGCAGCTTACCGGCAACGACTGGTCGACCGTTTCGGTGCTGTGCCCCATGTTGGTGAGGAACTGATGCGTGTCGTCGTGTTACGCCGTATCGGCAAGTCGTTAGGGTGCGAGAAGATCATGCTCAAGCAAGGACGCATGACACTGTTCTTCGTGTCCAATCCCACCAGCCCCTTCTATGGGAGCGATACGTTTGACAGTATCCTGTCGTTCGTGGCCCGCAACCCGCGTCGCTGTAACTTCCGTGAGCAGAACGGCAAGCGCTCTATGGTTATCAGCGACATTCCTACCGTAGAGTCGGCGGTGCAGCTGCTGTCTCAAATGCAAACAAGAAAAAAAAATGATTGAATAATAGATGAAAAAGATAATTAAACAGATTGAACTGAGAATAATGGCTTTTCTCTGGATGCTGGCAGCGCGTTGGCAGGCTTTTGCACAGGATGACGAGGGTGATGAGCCATTGACTCAGCAGGACTTTGACCTAATGGACGAAATGGACGAAGAGGACATCTTCAGTCTGTCCCACTATTCCGACGAGTTGCTGAAACTGTTCCTGCTGGCCGTCCTTATCTTCATCATACGTTCTATGGTGCCCCGTCGTCATCGTACGGGATGCACCTACTGGATTATCTTTGGTGCTGTCTTAGCCTATATGATTATGCGCGCATTCAGATAAAAAAACAGGTAGCAGTCATTCACTGCTACCTGATGAATATTCCTGGTATTTCCTTTTAAAACTTTGCCATCTTGATGGCCACTACGGCACACTCGTCACCCTTGTTGCCCAAACGGCCGCCAGCACGGTCTAAAGCCTGCTGCAAGTTCTCGGTCGTCAGCAGTCCGTAGACCACGGGGATGCTTGACGTAGCGTTCAGTCGGGCAATGCCGGCCGTGACACCCTGGCAGATATAGTCGAAATGGGGGGTCTCTCCGTGGATAACACTACCCAGGATGATAACAGCATCGTAGCCGTCGTTGAGGGTCATCTGGTGAGCACCATAGATAAGTTCAAAACTGCCGGGAACCGTCTTGACATGAATGTTCTCCGGTAGTGCCCCATGCTTTTCGAGTGTCGACGTACAGCCCTCCAGCAGTGCTCCTGTAACTTCAGGATTCCACTCTGCCACGACGATGCCGAAAATCATGTTCGATGCATCGGGCACTTTGTCGACGTTGTATTCCGAAAGGTTTCGTGTGGCCATTATTCCTTTACACGCTCAATATATGCATCAATGGTCTGGTACTGCATAGAGTTGAAGTATTTGTCCTTAACCTCCTGATATAGCTTCAGCGCCTCGGCCTTCTTGCCCTGACTCTCCAGAATCTCACCGGCCTGAATGAGGAATGTGGGTGACAGCGAGTTGTTGTCAGCTTTGCTGGCAGCCTTCTTCAGATGCTCGACGGCCTTGTCCAGTTGGTTAAGGTTGGCGTAGGCATTGCCCAGTGCGCTCTCGGCAGCGGGAGAAATCATCTGGTCGTCACGTCCACTGAACGACTCCAGGGCATTGACAGCCTCCTGCCACTTGCCAAGATTGGCCTGACAGAGACCGATGTAGAGCTGAGCCAGATTGCCTGCATCGGTAGAACTATAGTCGGCAGCAATCTTCTGGAATCCCTCCAGAGCCTTGGTGTAATCCTGCTGCTGGAACAGCTCCTGACTCTTGGCCAGTTCGGTGCTGGCGTCCAGCTGACGGGGCTTGAAATAATAGTTGTTAGCGAGGATTGCACATACGATGACTGCAATGATTGCAACCACTGCGATGATGATGGCCTTCTTGTTCTTTTCAAAGAAGGCTTCGGTCTTAGTGACCTGCTGCTCCATTGGAGCCTGCTGTTGATTCTTGTTTGCCATTATTCTTGTTTTTTTTATTGTTCTTATACAAATCGGCTGCAAAGGTACGAAAAAGTGAACAAAAAACCAAATAAAAACAAAATAATTTCGTACCTTTGCACTCGCAATGATACTTCAGAAGCTTTCGATATTGAATTACAAGAACATCGCTGAGGCCCAGTTGGAACTTTCGCCCAAGGTGAATTGTTTTATCGGTCCCAATGGGGCGGGCAAGACCAACGTGCTGGATGCCGTGTACTATCTGTCGTTTTGCCGGTCGGCATCGAACCCTATCGACTCGCAGGTGATTCGTCATGATGAGCCTTTTTGCCTGATAGAGGGAACGTATCGTGACGATTCTGAAGTTCCATTGACGATTTCGTGTGGCATGAAACGGGGCGTGAAGAAAAGTTTCAAGCGTGACAAGAAACCCTACAAGCGATTGTCGGAACATATTGGACTGATACCTCTGGTGATGGTGTCGCCGTCGGATACACTGCTCATTGAGGGTGGCAGTGAGGAGCGTCGAAGGCTCATGGACATGGTGATAGCTCAGTATGACCGACCGTACATAGACCATCTGGCGCGCTATAACAATGCCCTCTTGCAGCGCAACACATTGTTGAAACTCGAAGATAAGGAGCCTGATCCTGCCTTGTTGCAAATCTGGGAAGAACAGATGGCCGACGAGGGTGAGCAGTTATATCAGCGCCGCAAGGCTTTTGTTGAAGAACTGACACCAGTTTTTCAAGACAATTATCGGCGTATTTCGCAGGACCGCGAGCAGGTGGGATTGAACTATGTGTCTCATTGCCAGCGTGGTCCGTTGTTGGAAGTGATTCAGCGCGACAGGATGAAAGACCGTGCCGTCGGCTACTCATTGCATGGTGTCCACCGCGACGAGCTGGAGTTCACACTGAGCGGACACCTGATGAAGCGCGAGGGTTCACAGGGACAGAACAAGACATACGTGGTGGCATTGAAACTGGCACAGTTCGATTTCTTGAAGCGTACTGCCTCGCAGACGACACCGTTGCTGTTGCTGGACGACATCTTCGACAAGCTGGATGCGAGCCGCGTGGAACAGATAGTGCGTCTGGTGTCGAGCGACAGCTTTGGTCAGATTTTCATTACCGATACCAACCGAGACCACTTGGATCAGATTTTGCAGACTGCCGCACTTGACTACAATATCTTCCACGTTGAGCATGGGAGAATTGGTTAGGGTTTAGGGTTTAGAGTTTAGGGTTTAGAGTTTAGAGTTTAGAGAAAGAGTGTTTAAGCGAGATGTTCAATCGGTTAAGGATTTGATTCTGCGCACATTGCGTGAACAAGGACTGGAAACGCCGCTCAACCAGAAGCGGTTGGTGGAGTCGTGGCCGGAGGTGGCAGGTCCGATGGTTGCGGGTTATACGCTGAATACCTATATCTATAACCAGACGCTCTATGTCCGTCTGTCGAGCGCAGCGCTGAGAGCTGACCTAAGCATGAGGCGTCAGGAGTTGGTGCAGCGGTTGAATGCCGTTGTGGGCGAACAGGTCATTGCCGATATCCGTTTCTGCTAATAGACGACTTCGTCCATGATGATGTCGTGGGCATCAGTGGGCACATGGTCAACGAACTGGAAGCTGAAACAAACACCTATCTTATGTGTATGGGGCAGCAGGGTAAGGAAACGGTCGTAATAGCCTTTTCCGCGTCCTAATCTATGTCCCTCCCGGTCGAAGGCCATGCCGGGAATGACAGCCACATCGATATCCTCATAGTCCGTAAACAGTTCACCTGTTGGTTCCATAATGCCGAACGCTCCTTGTTTTAAGTCATGGAGGCTGGTGTAGCACCGCAACTCCATGTCTGTATCGTTGATGACACGTGGCAGCAATACCGTCTTCCCTTCAGTTGCCAACTGGTTGAGCAAAGGCAGGGTGGGTACTTCGTCGGGCAATGCGCTGTATAACAACACAATACGGGCATCTGCCAATCGTGGATGCTGGCTGAGCTTGGCTAATGGATGGCTGGTACGGATGAGCCGACGTAGTTCCTGCTTGCTGTTCATGCAATCTTCTTGTTGTCTTCCTTGAGTGGAGGGGCAGGGAATGCACGGTCCTGGCGGAACACCTTCAGGGTCTCCATGATGGCAGGGTCGTCGCTATTCAGGTAAATTATCCATGCTTCCTCGCTCATCATGTTGTAGATGATGCGGCTGTTGATGTAGCGCTTCAACAGCTTATGCGAGCGCTGTATCATCAGGTTGCGGCGCTTCAGCCCCCTTTGCTCGGCGTAGTTGGCAAACAACTCCACGGTATTTAGCTTGTCCAAATAGGCAGCAAGGGCCTCCTCACTCTCATACTGGTTCAGTTTCTGGCGGTTGTTGTCCGTATATTCGAAGGCGAATTGGATGATGAGTCCGCTCATGGATGCCTGCTTATAATAGGAGGTGACGTCGGTAGTATCCTCGGCAACGAAGATGTCGGGGGTGATGCCGCCACCGCCATAGACGGTACGACCAATGGCTGTCTTATAGGCAGGACCAGTGTGCTTGATGCTGTCCTGTGAGAAGAATTCGCCATGCTCGTATCGTGTCAGAAGATCCTCCTCGTAGTCTTTGTTTTCACCTGACGTATAGGGTTTCTGAATGCAGCGCCCCGACGGTGAGTAATAACGGGCAATAGTGAGGCGTATCATCGACTGGTCGTTGAATACGATGGGTTCTTGTACGAGTCCCTTGCCGAACGAGCGGCGGCCGATGATGGTGCCACGGTCGTTGTCCTGGATGGCGCCAGCCAGAATTTCGGATGCCGATGCCGAACTCTCGTCGATAAGTATTACGAGGGGGATGTGCTGGTAAGAGCCTCGACCGTCACTGCGGTAATTCTGGCGTTGCGATTTGCGTCCCTGAGTGTAGACGATGATGCGTCCCTTGGGTAGAAACTCGTTGGCAATCTGTACGGCAGACTGTAGGTAGCCGCCCGTGTTTCCGCGCAGGTCAATGCAGAGTCCTGAGAAATTCTGCTGCGACAACTTGGCAAGTGCGATGAGCAGTTCAGGATAGGTGTTCTCACCGAAGTTTTTGATACGAATGTAGCCGGTTGAATCATCCAGCATGTAGGTAGCGGTAACGCTCTTGGTCGGTATCTCGCCACGCGTGACCATGAACTCACGAATCTTCTTCTCACCGAAGCGCAGAATACCCAGCTTGACCTTCGTGTCCTTAGGACCTTTCAGTCGGTGCATAGCCATCTCGTTGGTGAGCTTCTTGCCAGTGAAGTCATCACCGTCCACCTGGACAATCTTGTCGCCGGCAATAAGTCCGGCACGTTCGGCGGGACCGTTGCTGATGACCTTCTGGACGTGAAGTGTGTCCTGCCGGATGGTAAACTCGATACCTACTCCAGAGAAACTGCCCCGCAGGTCGTCATTGGCTTGCTCGACATCTTTGGCAGAAATATAGACTGAGTGGGGATCCAGCTCGGCCAGTATCTGTGGCATGGCTTTCTCCACCAAATCGTTGACATTCACTGTGTCGACATATTTGTCGTCAATGATATGCAGCAGATTGTTCAGTTTGTTGCTGCTGTTGTTGATGATGCTCAGCCGGTTGCCTGAGAAATGGTTGGCGTAAAATGTCCCGATGAGTATTCCTATCACCATCGCTATTGCCAACAGCAGGGGCATGAGACGATTTTTATTGCTTGCCATATTGTTCTGTCGTTTTATTATTCTGTCATTCGTTTTCTCCTAAGTATACGACCTCAATGCCTGCCCGCTCCAACAGCTCTATGCCGTCCATCAGACGATATTTCTCACCATAGACGACGCGGCGGATGCCAGCCTGGATGATGAGTTTGGCACACTCTATACAAGGTGAGGCGGTGATGTAGATGGTGGCACCGTCCGAGTTGTTGCTGGAACGTGCTAATTTCGTGATGGCATTAGCCTCGGCATGCAGCACGTATGGCTTGGTGACGCCGTTGTCGTCCTCGCAGACGTTTTCGAATCCGCTAGGCGTACCGTTATAGCCGTCGCTGATAATCATACCGTTCTTGACCACCAACGCACCAACCTGTCGGCGCTGGCAGTATGAATTCTGGGCCCATATCCTGGCCATCTCCAGATACCTCTGGTCAAACTTCATTTGTTTCTCCTTGTCCATCTTTTAATTCTTACTTCTTGCTTCGCTTAATACCATTGCGCTTGAGCAGTGCGTCTATAGTGGGCTCGCCGCCTTTGAAATGCTTGTATAATGTCATAGGGTGCTCAGTACCACCTTTGCTTAGGATGCAGTCGCGGAAGCGCTGGGCTGTTTTCTGGTCGAAGATACCATGACGCTTGAACACGCTGAAAGCATCGGCATCCAGCACCTCGGCCCACTTGTAGCTATAGTAGCCTGCCGCATAGCCCCCGGCCATGATGTGTGAGAACTGCACCGTCATACAAGTGTCCTCAAGCTGTTCGCCGAGGATGGCTTTCTTCCAGGCCTGTTTCTCAAAGGGAATGATGTCGTCGGTAAAGGCATCCTTTTGGGTGTAGTAGGCCATGTCTAACAGTCCGAACGAGACCTGTCGCAGGCAGGCTGTAGCTGCCATGAAGTTGCGGCTCCTGACAATACGCTGTATCAGTTCCTCGGGCAGAGGCTCACCGGTCTGATAATGGAAAGCGAAGGTGCGCAGGAACTCTTTCTCGATGGCATAGTTCTCCATGAACTGCGACGGCAACTCTACAAAGTCCCACCATACGTTGGTACCTGAGAGCGACTCGAAGCGTGTATTGGCAAACATGCCGTGCAATGAGTGGCCGAACTCATGGAGGAAAGTCTCCACCTCGCCTAATGTCAGCAGGGCCGGTTTTTCCTCCGTAGGCTTGGTGAGGTTCATCACCACGCTGACGTGCGGACGGACATTCTCACCATGTTTGTCGATATATTGACCCTGAAATTCCGTCATCCACGCACCGCCCTGTTTGCCTTTGCGGGGGTGGAAGTCGGCATAGAAAACAGCGAGGAATGAGCCGTCCTTGTCAAATACCTCGTAAGCCTTGACGTCAGGATGGTAGACGGGTATGTCCTTGTTCTCCTGGAACGAGATTCCATACAGACGATGGGCCAGTCCGAAGACGCCATCTGTCACTTTCGACAATTCGAAGTAGGGACGTAGCATCTCCTGGTCGATATCGTATTTCTTCATCTGCAGCTTGTGCGAGTAGAATCCTGAGTCCCAGGGTTTCATCTTGTCTACGTCTTTGTGGGCCAGTTTGCGCAGTTCCTCGCGCTCTTTCAGTGCTGTGGGCTTGTAGGCATCAATGAGGTCGTTCAGTAACTTATATACATGGCGGCTATTGGAGGCCATGCGGCGTCTGAGTACGTAATCGGCATAGGTCTTATAACCCAGCAGCTGTGCCATCTCGCGGCGAAGGTTGATGAGTCGCTGGCAGATGGCGAGGTTGTTTTCGCTGTTCTGGTGTGTACATACCGTATTACGGGCCATGTACAGCTGTTTCCTTAGTTCGCGCTGTGTCGAGTAGGTCATGAAGGGCGAGTAAGAAGGGTAGTCGAGCGTAAACACCCATCCTTGCTTACCTTGTTCCTTGGCTGTCAGGGCGGCAGCCTCGCGGGCTGTCTCAGGCAGTCCGTCCAACTGTGCCTCGTCAGTGATGTCAAGGCTAAAGGCTTTCTGTTCTTTCAGCAAGTTCTGCGAGAATTGCAAGGAGAGCATTGATGCCTCTTCCGTCAGTTGGCGCAGACGCTCTTTGCCTGCCTCGTCGAGCAGGGCACCACTACACACGAAACCGTCATAGCAGTTGTCCAACAGCATCTTTTCTTCTGGTGTCAGCTTGCGGTGGTGCAGATGGACATATTTGATACGCTCAAACAACCGGGGGTTCAGCCTGACGTCGTTGGCGTGCTGTGTCAGGATTGGTTGTATCTTCTGCGCCAGGGCATCCATCTCGTCATTGGTCTCTGCCGACAGCAGGTTGAAGAACACCGTCGACACCCTTGACAGCAGGTCGTAGTAGCCTTCGTCTTCCTCGGTGTTGATGATGGTGTTTTCGAACGTCGGCTTCTCAGGATTACTGATGGTTTTCTCTATCTGCTCGTTGTCGCGGCGGATGCCTTCCATGAAGGCCTCCTCGAAGTGCTCTAGTCGGATGCGGTCGAATGGCACCGTGTCGTGCGGTGTCCCATAGGATTCAAAAAACGGATTCATACTAACGCTTTCTCTCTTTTAACCTGCAAAGGTAGCACAATTCGAACGAATTGCAAAATAAAATAACATCTTTTTAAATAAGAAGCCTTTATAGACCCTCATAGCGGAGTTTTTTCATCTCAACTGGTAGTCGTGGACGTATTGTATCAGTCCCTCGGCAGCCCCGGAGCGGTCGGGTAGGTAGCGGAGGATGATGGTGACGATGCGCGTAGAGTCGTCCAGAATCTTGGCGTAGTATTCGAAATCGCCCTCCTGACCAGTGTGTATGCTGTAGTCGTCGCCAGCCTCCAGGAGTTCTGCTCCCATGCCCATGAGTTGCTGGCCGGGGGTGCGGAAGATGTCATCACCCTTGTAAATGTTTTGAACCATAAAGGAGAGTGAGATGTCGTCGTTGAGAAACACCTCCATTTGGTCATCCTCCAGATACTGGTGGCGCAGGTAGCTGGGGTAGGTGATGTCCAGACCGAGCCTGTCGCTGTGATAGGTGATGGTGTCGGCTTTGGAGAGTTCGATGTTGAGGCTGTCGTCGGCCGTGATGACGTTGTTGAACGACTTCAGCTTCGGCTGGTTCTGGCAACTGGCAAGGAACAATGTAAAAATGATAAAATTTAAAAATGTAAAAATGATAGGACGGCCTGCAGGTTTCATAGTTGTCTGATAATGATTAATTTTCTTGAGGTTTGTTGTCACATGAGCAGTTTCTCGAGCATGGGAATTTCTATACGACCGCGGTGCAGGGTGAGCAGTCCATCGGCCTGCAGGCTGTTGAGCACGTGGCTGATGTCCAGACGACTGGCGTTAAGTTCTGCTGCGAGCTGGTTCATTAGCACATAGATAGTTTTGGGGCCGGCAGGGTAGATACAGCGCGAGAAGAAAAAACGGATGGTGCGCTCGCGAAGCGTTCGGGGAGCCGTTCTCCAGGCTTGGTGTCGCAGTCGCTGGGCTTCGGTGGTGAACAGGTTGAGCATGTTGAGACGGAATACCAGCTGGGTTTCAAGCAATAGCATGACCTCCTGCTTGTCGATGCTGATGAGGTTGCACGCTGTCTCTGCCTTGAATGTCGAGGAGTAGCGCTGGTCAATGCCGAAGAGCCGTTCGGGTTGTATGACAAAGGGTGCTGCTATGGTCTCGCTGACGCGACAGGAATGGTCGTCACTGACTGTCTCGGCTCTCAGTATGCCGTTGGTGACGAAATAGAGGTGATTGCAGGAATCCCCGTCTTTGACCAACCGCTTACCTGCTGCCAGCTTCAAAAACCCAAACTTGGTATGTCCTGCTACTTGCATCAGGTCGGCATGGCTCATACCTTGGAACATGGTGAACTGTAGCAGCCGGTCGTAAATCTCTATCATCTATTCAGCGATTTTGTCTTTGAGTGAGGGAGAGTACCACACCTTGTTCTGCCCTTTGTCATCATAGATGAGGTATGCCATAAGGTCAGGGTTTTCCTGGAGTACTTGTTTGGCGCGTTCTAATCCCATCACCATAAAGGCGGTGGCAAAGGCATCGGCACGTGCACAGTGTTCGGCGAGTACAGTTGCGGAAAGGATGTTGTGCTGTACAGGCCGGCCCGTCTTGGGGTCGATGGTATGTGCATAGCGCTTCCCTCCCTTATAGTAGAAGTTACGGTAGTTGCCACTGGTGGCCATGGCCTTGTCGGTGACGTTGAGCACGGTCTGTAGTTCACCACCAGTCTGCATAGGGTCGTTGGTGGGCTTTGTGACTCCGATTTTCCATGGTAGTCGTTTCTCGCTGATGCCGCGGGTGACAATTTCGCCGCCGATTTCCACAAGGTAGTTTTTGACACCTTTGTCATCAAGCACTTGCGCTACGACATCGGCTCCGTAGCCCTTGGCAATGGCTGAACAGTCGAGCATGATGCGGGAATCTTGTTTGATGATGCTCTTTCCGTCATAGCTGATTTTCTTGTAGCCGATGAACTGCATCAGCGAATCAATAGCTTGCTGGCTGGGATCCTGTCCGCTTTTGAATCCGAACCCCCAGATGTTGACGAGAGGAGCGACTGTAATATCGAAGGCTCCGTCGGTAGCCTTAGAGATGGTTTGTGCCTGCTGGAATACGTTAAGGAACATATCGTTAGGCTTGAACTGCTCATTGCGGTTGATGCGTGAGATGATGCTGTGCTCGTTGAACATGGAGAGGGCGCTGTCCACCTCCTGCATCTTGGCGACCAGTTCCTGTTGCAGGTCCTCGTCGTATTGGTAGGTGATGTTATAGATGGTGCCGAATATGAGTCCCGAGCATTTCTGATAGGGCATATTCCGCTGGCTGCGGATGATAAGTATGGTGCCGACAATGAGCAACACCAGAAATGGCAGTTGCCAGAGCAGACGTTTGTTGCGTATGGTAGTCATGGGCTTTTTTCTATGTTGTCGTTGGGTTATGTTGTTATCGTGTTATATCGTCATTCGCTCAGATGTCGATGATGACGTTGAAATTGGCTGTCAACTGATCGTCGGCGCCTGTACCGAACCCCGGCACATACCAAGGATTGCCAATGTCTCCTTCGTTATGCTTGAGCGGTCGTTTGTAGCGTGCTGACCATCCCAGGTGCAGAGGTCCGATAACCTTGGCATCGATGCCGAAGACAATCTCCATCCAGTGCATCGAGCAGCTTAAGTCCTTAATGCCAAAGCCTGTCTTAGTCTGCCAAACGGGATCTGGCAAATCTTCACGGATGATGTCCGTCTTATAGGATGTGAAGGCATAGCGGAAACCAGCATAGATGCGGTTGGGACCATGTTTCTTGCGGATGATATTCCAGTCCATGCCGACGCGAAAATAGGGCGCCGCAGTCTTGTAAGTAATCTCTGTCACTTCGTCTTTCTCGTGATTGGCACGCCCATAACCCATTTCGAAGACGGGAAACCACTGGTCGTGCAGGTTGACGCGCAGTGCTCCTTCATATTCGCCATGGTCACCCAGCATCAGCATGGCGGGACCTACCAAGTCGAACGACACGGAGAATCCGCGGAAGAAGGGGATGGAGTCCTTTTCCACCCGAAACATCTTCAGCTGGGCCTGTGACGTGGTGGCTGCCATGAGCAGCAGCAGACTAACGGTCAGCCTTGAAATAGATGAACAGATGCGTGTGCGATACGTCATAATTTACATTGGCATGTTGAATGGTGATGGAGTCGAGTACGTGGCGTGTGGTAGCCGTGGCTGTCAACTGGTGGAAGTAGGCAGCCTGACAGTCGACGGACTCGAAGTGCGGGTAGTTTTCCTTTTTGATGCGGAAGGTGTCCAGGTAGTTGGTATGCTCTCGCGTGCGCATATACAAGACGAAGACATCTTCGGGGTCCGTATAGCTGATTTGCAGGCTGAACTTGGTGGCAGTGGAACCGCAGAGCCCGTTTACCAGCAGTGTGTCGGTGCCGTCGGCACGCTTGGTCCATATCCATACCGTGTCTGTGTTGAGCGTGTCTGTCGTACCATCCGCTTTGCGCAGCTCGTAGTTCGTGTAGACCAGGTTCTCCACAGGACAGTCGATAGAGGTGCAGGCAACCAGTGCAGCCACAAATGCCGATATGACGATTATTTTCCGCATCTGATGTTCTCTTCTATTTGATACTCGTTCCTGCCTGCACTGTTGCGGCTGATGAGGTCGCCCAGGAATCCTGCTAGGAACAGCTGTGTACCAATCATCATCATCGTCAGGGCAATGTAGAAATAAGGCGAGTTGGTAATCAGTCGCATGGGAACGCCTCGCCAGAGGGCGATAGCCTTTTCAGCGCCGAGGTAGAACGCTGCCAGGAAACCGATGATGAAGACGATGGTGCCCAGGAATCCGAATACGTGCATGGGCTTCTTGCCGAAGGTTCCCAGGAACCACAGCGTCAGCAGGTCGAGATAGCCGTTGACGAAACGGTTCCAGCCCATGAACTTCGACTTGCCGTACTGGCGCTTCTGGTGATGTACCACTTTTTCACCAATCTTGTCGAAACCGGCATTCTTGGCCAGATAGGGTATGAAGCGGTGCATCTCGCCGAACACCTCGATATTCTTTATCACATCGCGCCGATAGGCCTTCAGTCCGCAGTTGAAATCATGCAGGTTCTTGATGCCGCTGACCTTGCGGGCAGTGGCGTTGAACAGCTTGGTGGGAATGGTCTTCGACAGCGGGTCGTGGCGCTTCTGCTTGTAGCCGCTCACCAGGTCGTACCCCTGCTCCACTATCATCTTGTACAGTTCCGGAATCTCGTCGGGCGAGTCTTGCAGGTCGGCATCCATCGTGATGACCACGTTTCCCTGAGCTTCCTTGAAACCACAGTAGAGGGCGGGCGACTTGCCGTAGTTGCGGCGAAACTTGATGCCCTTCACATTTTCTGAGCGGGCAGCCAGTTCAGTGATGACATCCCACGAATGGTCCGTGGAACCGTCGTTGACAAAGATTACCTCAAACGAGAAGTCGTTCTTCTTCATCACGCGCTCTATCCAACTGTAGAGCTCGGGTAACGACTCGTCCTCATTGTAAAGAGGTATAACTACTGATATATCCATTTTTCTTTTGTTTTTTTACCTTTTACTTTTTTACCTTTTGAATGACGGCTGCGATGGGCAGCCCGAGCAGGAATCCTGTCATGATATTGATTGTCAGCATGTTTACTGCATAGTCTATAGGACGCATGTCTGCCAGTTCACGAAGACCTTGCTCCATTTGGTCACCCATGCCGTAGGCCTGAATGACGCTCCTGCCGTCGGACGAGTTCATGGCTTCAGTCAGTTTTCCCAACAGGTAGCCCTGGTCGATGAAGTTGAAATAGACGAACATGGCGACAGCCAGCAGCAGTCCCCCGTAGAAGAATGTCAATACCGTATAGGCATAGCCTCGCTGGAAGGTGATGATGCCTTCGCGGGCATAGTCACGGAAGTGGCGTAGCCGGCTGGCGGCAAAAAACGGTGACACCACGATGAGCAGCAAGGCCAGCATGGCCAGCATGGGATTCGCCAGTCCCAGTATGTAACAGACAAAACCGCCAATCCAGAGCAAGCTCAGCAGTGCTCCGTCCTGACGTGCAAAGGCTTTCAGTTGTATGTATTCCTGTGGACTCATATCAATGTCGGCTGCAAAGGTACGAAGAAAAATGAAAAATGAAGCATGAAGAGCGAAGAATGACAATTTGAAGAGAAAAAAAAAGTTAAAAAGTGGTGGGCGGTAGCAAATTCTTCATTCTTCACTCTTCGTTTTTCATTAAAAATGTTACCTTTGCAGCCGCTTTCGAGTAAATCGGGAGTAAAACATGAGCGAGTCCTGTACGGCCAGCTCCCTCGGAATCCCCCAGGATGGGAACATAGCAAGGG
>ERZ842401.3462-NODE-3462-length-19631-cov-6.970678_pt1 | contig 19631 bp, 16 predicted proteins | sample MGYA00521270_ERZ842401 | MGnify/ENA primary metagenome ERZ842401 (study PRJEB31892, sample SAMEA3878208) | bioreactor metagenome | biome: Moose rumen | place: Sweden | collected 2011-10 | study: EMG produced TPA metagenomics assembly of the PRJEB12797 data set... | reverse complement strand
GGTGGGTTACCTCAAACTGGCGGAAACCGATACGGGCATTGCGCAAGCCTAAGTCCGTGAAATAGAACTTTGAGGGGGTATCTATATACCGCCGTCCTTTGATGTCGTAGCGGACAGACTTCTCTACCAGATACACCTCTTGCAAAATGTCAAGATAAGCTTTGAGCGTCTGATGGGTGATGTTGCTGTGCTTGACAGTGGCAAAGGTGTTTTCCAATTTTGAAGGGTTCGTGAGTCCACCTATAGAGGATGCCAGCACATCGATGAGTTCGGAAAGGTCATCATCGTTCTTGATTTTGTACCGCTCCTTAATATCCGTGAGATAAACTTTCTCAAACACCCCTTTAAGGTAACCGACTTTTTTCTTCCTTTCGGTGAGCAGTGCCACCTTGGGCAGTCCTCCGTAGATTAGGTATTCCTCAAAGGCTGACTCTCTTGTGCCTTCAAAGACACTCATGTATTCACGGAAAGTGAGCGGGCCAATTTTTATTTCATCGCCCCTGCCACGAAACTCCGTGATGACATCCTTTGAGAGAAACTTGGAGTTGCTGCCAGTCACATAGACATCGGCATTCTCTACCTTCAGGTAACTGTTCAGTACGTCCTCAAACTCCGGCACATGCTGTATCTCGTCGATAAGGATGTAATACATATTGTCATCCTTCATCTTCCCATCGATATACTGCAATAGTGCATCGGGGTCACGAAGCGACTTGTTGCGACGGTCTTCTAGGTCTATACCGATGATGTGGTCTGAAGTTACACCTTGTTCCTTCAAGTGGTTGACAAACAAAGTAAACAACAGGAATGACTTGCCGGAGCGGCGGATGCCTGTCACCACTTTAATCATTCCGTTATGCTTGCCTTCAATGAGTTTCTGAAGGTGAATGTTGCGTTCTATAATCATACTTCATTTACTTTTTTGCGGAATTACGCATTTTCTGGTTGCAAAGATAATTTATTTTTCTCAGACAATATGCCATTTCATTTACTTTTTTTGCGGAAATACGCAATTTTAGGTTACAAAGCATAGATTACAAAACATTAACAGACTTTAATTATGCTCTAATTGATTTGATAAAATTGGGGTATAAATAGTATAGATGAATGTTTTGCGATGCAAAGTAACGGCAAAAAACGAAGAGGAGTTTCATAATCTTGCACTCTTGTAGGATAAAATTGTCGAAAGCAGCTATCTGACAAGAAACTTCTTTTCGTCGCGGATATATATTCCCTGGCTGCACACGCTGGCATCGCTGCCCATATGTATTCCCGAAAGGCTGTAGATAACGGAGGGGCGGCGAGCTGGAGCGGTGGGCTGATTGACCCCGTCTGTGGCATCGCCAAGCGAAAGCCTGTAGTCGCCACTACCCAAAACGAAGGTGGCCAGCGAGTCGGTGTAAACGATGCTCTGCACGCCTTCGGTCTGCAAATCCACAGGTATGCCGTTCTCACAGATACTATGGCCATAGCAGGGGACGACAACCGTGGCACTGGAATTTTCGGGCACACGGAATCGATACTCCAGCCTGTCGCCCTTTCGGGTATATTCGGAACGGATTTGGCCATAGGGGCTTTGGGTTTCGGCCGACATTTCGGTCATGTCGGCAGGAATCCAAGGCTTGATTACAAAATGCTTGAAGCCCATCCCGCTGATGTCGTCCAGCAGCTGTATGCCACCGAGCTGGGTGTAGAACCACTCTTCGATATGGTTCATCATGCAGTGGTTTTGCGAATACTCCATATTCCAAAGTTCGGGCGTGGTGGTGCAGCCTTGCTTCACCCAGTAGCCGTAGGAGGGATAATCCGTCTGGTTGGCCATCTGATACACGATGTCGTTGTAGCCATATTTGGCAAGCGACATGAGCACAGGCTTCAGAGCAATTTCGCCCGTCTTTATTTTATAGTCGGCATTACAGACAGACTCGGCCAACTTGGCAGCCACTCGCTCCTCGTTCTCCGCATCCACCAATCCGTAGTAGAGCGGCATCCCGTAGTCACCTTGGTTGCCATAGTCGTAGATGCCCGTCCGCGAATTGTAGAAACGCTTGTTGAACGCAGCCTTCACGTTTGAGGCTGTTTCGGCAAAGGCTGATGCATCTTCGGCATGTCCTAACTCTGCGGCCATTTCGTTCATGGCACAAAGCAGATAGTAATAAGAAGTGGTAATGGTAAATTCGGCCGGAATCTGGTGGGCAAGTCCCGATGACCCCTGCCCCCAGTCGGACAATGCGCTGTAGCTGGCTCCGGGCATGATATAGCCTTGGGTCATGCCTGTATAGTAGTTGATTAGGCGTTTCATGCCATCGTAGTATTTGGTCATCAGCCGTTTGTCTCCATACATCTTCCAGTTGCGGTAGGGAATGAAAATGGCCGAGCCGCCCCAATTGGGGTCGTCGTCCCAGTCACCGTGAAAATGGGGCACCGTACTGGGCACTTTGCCTGTGCTGTATTGTGCATCGAAACAGTCTTGAACGGTCTTGCTCCAGAATGCTGTCATGTCGTAGTTGTAGCCAATGGAGAAATAGAGTTCGTTGGGTACGTCGAGCCAGCCCAGCTTTTCGCGGTGTGGGCAGTCGGTGAAAGCATTGTAGATTTGCGACTGTATTCCGTCGCGGCAAATGGTATGAATGTCGTTCAGCAGCGAGTTGCTGGTCTGGAAATATCCAGTCTGCTGCACGTTGCTGCGCAGGCGCATAGCCGTAAACTGCTGGGGAGAGGGCGCTTCGGTCAGTCCCAAAACCTGTAGGTAGCGTGTGCCGTGGTACATGAATTCTGGTCCCCACTCTTCGGCTGTGGGCGATCCCTTGAAGGTGTAGGTGTCGTAGATGTCGTAAGGCCAGCTGTTAAATGTCTCCTGCCTTATATCGCCCCCATTGTTCAGCAGATGTCCTGTGCGGAGGGTGATGACTTGGCCCTTGCTGCCTTTGAGGGAAAAGCGGAACGTGCCTGCAAAGTTCTTGCCAAAGTCTACGAGATAGCCTTGTTTGCCCCCAACGGTAACGGGTGTGACGCTGACAGCAGGCCATTCTTCTACCACTCGGATTGGCTCGTAGGAGCGAGAACGCAGTATGCCCACTGGGCCAGCCGACTGGCCACAACGGAATTGCGGCTGTTCCACCACGACGGCTTTCTGCCAGCCTGTAAAGGAGTAGTCGGATTGGTCGAGTCCTGCCAGTTCCTTCGTGGCATCATAGTCTTCTCCTCCCCACCAGTTGGAACCCGTCGTGGGAGAGGGGTGTGTCAGCCAGTCACCATTGGTTACCACCCGCTGTTGGGTTCCATCGGCATATTCAATGTACAGCTCGGCCTTCAGGCAGACATCGCCCCGATTGCTGATCTCCTTGCAGTAGCGTTCGGTCAGTCCACCACAAGCGCCAACCTTGGCCACATTGAAGATGCCGCCAGCAACCTGAGACACCCAGCTGTTCCGGCCAGGCTTCAACAGACTGGTAACATCATAGGTGGAGTACTGGATGGTTTTCGTAAACTCCGACTCTCCTGGTTCAAGGCGGTTTTCTGTCACGGCCTGTCCATTAAGCTTCATCGTAAAAACACCCAACGCCGTAGCATAGATGCGAGCCCGGGTAACCTGGCCCTTTACTTCGAAGGGCAGACCATAGTATGGCACTGCTGCCGACTCTGAACGATAGGCTGGCGATGTGATGTCGGCAGCGGTGTGTCGCACAACAAAGTCTTGGCCTGTTTCCGATGACTGTAGGGTGAACGATGCTGGAAAGTTGGCAGCATGGCTTCCATCCTCCTTAGAGGGAAGGTCTTGGCGTGGATACATGATGACCTTGTCTACGGCCTGAAGCGAACCCAAGTCTACATTTATATAAACGTGTCTGTTGGCCGTATTGCTGGAATGGGTGGTAAATCCATAGTGCGAACTGGTAAGCGACCCGTCATTGAGGTACTTGATGCTCCAATGGTTGGCCACTTCATAGTTGTCGCTTGCTGTAAATCTTGCACGGGGAGCAATGTTTTCCTTGCCGCTGTAGATTTCCACTTCGGCCAATTGTACATAATACAGATTGGGTTCTGCACTGACAGGGATTCCCAATCGGGTTACGTCAATTTTCAGAAAACGCGACATAAAGGGGGTATCGAATGTAATGACGTACCGAGATTTCACAGAATCTGATTCCATACCTATCCACTGGGCTGTCCAGTCTGTGGCGTCCATCAGGGCTGTCTCAAATGTGGAGGTGGCCAGATTGCTGGCTTCACCAGTTGTACTCCTCAGCCGAACGGTCCATGTATAGGCCATGCGGGAGGAGAGTGGCTGTCCATCGTAGCGGATGCCCGTTTGGAGGTCTGACTCTACGACACCAGACTGCCAGACACAATGGCCTGCGGCATCGCTGACTGTGATTTCATACGATTTCTGCTGGAAGCCTCGTTTTTCGCTTATTGTCTGCCAGCTGAATGTAGGCACTTCGTCAATGCCCAAGGGTTCGCTCAGTCCCGACACTTTCAGGTCTGTCACCTGAATGCTGGCTTGCAGCATGGTGGCTTGAGCAAGAAACAGGATAAAAGTCAAAAAATTTGTTTTCATAAAAAAACTATAAATTGATAAGATTGGGGCAAAAAGTTACGTTTTGTGCTGTAAAGTAACGGAAAAAAAACAGAAAGGAATATCACTTTATTATGCAATTGTAGGACAAAACTGACTTTCCGTTTGGAGGGAATGGGGAAAAGGGGTATCTTTGTGGCTGAAACTAAAAAAACATAGAATCTGATGCAAATACCTATTGAATCGCTGAATCTGCTGATGCTGAACGTGGGTGTGGGGCTTCACGATGGTGACTGGAACTGGAAAGACGTAAGTTCACCGTTTACCCGAATCTACTGTGTGACGCAGGGACAGGCTTGCCTCCATCTGCCCGGAGGGGTTCAGGAATTGAGCCCGGGACATCTGTACATCATCCCTGCCTATACGCGGCATTCATACGAGTGCGACGGGGTGTTCTGCCACTACTATCTGCATGTGTATGAGGAGTTCAAGAACGAGACCCATGTGTTCGACACCTACAACTTTCCCACGGAAGTGGAGGCAGACGAGAGCTGTCGTCAGCTGTTCGAGGCCATGTGTCAGGCCCACCCCGAAGCAAGGTTGCCGGAGAGCGACCCACGGTCGTATGACAACACGCTAAAATTTACTGACTACGTCAGGCGCTACAACAGCATGGCTTTATGGGAGAAGATGCGGCTGCGCGGTGCCATCCTCCTGCTCTTTTCTCGGTTTATGGAACGGGCTACGACAAAGGTGTGGATGCAGGACAGACGCATTGCAAGGGTGCTGTCCGAAATCCACGAACGCTTGTACGACGATATTGACATCGGCCAGCTGGCCGACGTGGCTTGTGTGAGCAAGTCATACTTGATTCGTGTATTCAAGCGTGAACTGGGTTTGTCGCCTCTGCAATACGTCAATCAGAAGAAGGTGGAGCGGGCCCAGCTGCTGTTGCTGACGAACGACATACCCGTGAAAGAGGTAGCCTATAAGCTGGGCTTCAGCGACCACTCTTACTTTATCCGCCTGTTCCGAAAGATGACGGGAACGACTCCGCTGGAGTATCGGAGAAACGTGAGGGGCGAAAAGTGAAGGCTGAAAAACATGGAATCTAGGCTGCCAATTGGCAAATATAACAATTTTGTCCTATCATTGAAGTATATTGTCCAATACAGAATGGGGAAAAAGGGGTAACTTAACAACCGTAATATCCTGAAATTACAACTAATAATGCGAATAAGCAGTTAAAATAACCGCAATATCGCTTGTTAAATTGTTATATTAATATAATGTTAAATAATTGAAAATCAATAAAATAAGTTGTTTAAAAATTTGTATATCTCGCTGATTTTCAGCAAATTAGAGGAAAAATAACCACAAAATTCCTCAAGTTATGATTACCAGCGAGAAAGCAATAAACCTCATTAAAATCTACACTTATGTATGCGAACGTTATGAACACGAGTTGAAATATCTATGTGAGAGACACAGCAACAATAATGTGCCCATATTCTCAGACGAGGAGGTGCTGACCGTCTGTCTTTTCTGCGGTGCTATGGAAAAGCGCACTACAGTCAAAGACAAACACCTGTTCGCAAAGGACTATCTGAAAGACTGGTTTCCCAAATTACCTTCATACCAGACATTCAACACCAGGCTGAACCGGATGGGATGTGTGTTGGGAGCTCTGTCATCAGAAATCATAAGCACGTTCAAGCCAGATAATGTGGACATGTGCAACAGTATAGTGGATTCCATGCCGATTATCATTTGTGCCGGCAGAAACTAGCAGGGGAAAGTCGCCAGGGAGATTGCAGACAAAGGATTCTGCTCGACTAAGAACCTGTACTATTACGGTGTTAAGATACACTTGCTGGCGCACCGCGTCAAAGGGAATATACCTTTTCCAGAAATGCTGTCAATCTCTGCGGCAAGTGAGAACGACTCCACTGTCTTCAAAAGAGACTTTGCCGATTATCTGACAGACAAGACTGTCTTCGCTGACAAAATATATCAGGACGCTCCTTTCTATCAAGATAAATGGCAATCACAGAGACTGCAGATGCTCACACCATGTAAAGCCGTCAAAGGAGAGCCACTTGTGCTTAAGCAAAGGTTCAAGGCATTCAGAGACGTGTTCTCTTCTGCTGTCTCAGCTGTCAGGCAGCCTATAGAATCATTCTTCAACTGGCTTAACGAAAAAACATCAATTCAAAGAGCTAATTACGTACGGTCTACAAAAGGACTTATTGTACATCTGATGGGAAATATCACCATCGCTTTTATAAATTTAATTTTTTAACTGCTTATTCGCATTATTAACGACCGTTGCTTATGCGACTGGTCAAGACAGGGCGAACTCACCATAAACCAGTTGAGCAACTACACCAAAAATCCTCTCCTTGTAAGAGTGTTTCATGAACTGGCATGGGTGGAGGATCTGGGGTCGGGTACGAGAAACATTCTCAGGTACGCCCCTCTTTACTATCCAAAATATAAGATTGAGATTAACAGTGGTTCGCAATTCTTATTCTCGATTACGTATATGGATGTCACTGAAAATGTCCACGACAAAAACGAAATGTCCGCAAAAGACCCGAAAAATGTCTGCAAGGAATCTGACGATGAAGAGTTTTCTGTAATTGTTAAAGACAACGAAAAAGAAAAAAATAAAAAGAATAAGAGAAAACAGGCGATTGTGGGATTAATAAGGTCAAACCCTTCTATGAAGATAGATGAAATCGCTGAAAAATTAGGTGTGAACGAGAAAACCATCAGAAGAGATTTAAAGGAATTACGTGACAATAATATAATTATAAGGGAAGGTGGAAATTATGGCGGTCGTTGGGTCATTCTCATATAAACACAGTGTTTCTCTTCAAAACTTATAAATGAGTGCTTTTGCAATATTGAATTGCATAAGTGCTCTTTCTCATAATAAATTCGCAAATAGCAATTAGTTTGTTTTCAACTATGCTCACCTTATGGTGGCTTTCTGCATTCATTTATACTTACACATGCATTTTGCAGGCTCATGTATGTGTACTTAAATGTTAAAATTTTAGCTTAATTTAAAATATTTACAAAATAATTTGGTTTATATTATAAACTTGTTTATCTTTGCATCGTGGTTCGAACACATTGGGTTTTGTCTGCACTTTCTGCAGGAGTGCGGACAACCCATACAAAAACATGTTGTAGAATTTAAACCAAAGAAAATCATGAAAGAAAAAGAGAATTTGACTGCTGAGCGCAGTCTGGAAATTATCCGGGAATCAATCGAGAGCAGTCAGCGCACAATCACCAAGAACTCATCATATTCACTCGTTTGGTGGGGCATTTGTGTCATCGCCTTCGCACTGCTCATAGCCTATTTATGGGAAAACCATGGTGGGCCGTTATGGAATGTCCTTTGGGCCGTGATGTGGGTGTTTGGCTATATAGGCGAAAGAGTGATAGATAAGCGAAGGGAACCAGTACCGGAGAATTTCGTCAGTAAAACAATAGGACAAGTTTGGGCCACCTTCGGCATATTCATCGGAGCCATAGGCATCATATTCGGGTTGATTGGCTGTGGATTGTTGACATTCTCAATCAATGTCTCTGGCGAACATCTAACTGACAACCTTTACATCAACCTTACCAGCATCATTTCCCTTTGTTTCGGCATCGCGTCCACCATAACGGGATTCATCACCAAAAACCGTATCGTGCAAGTCTGTGGCTTCATAGCCGGTCTGGGAGGCTTTTTCGGTGCATTGAAATACCCGTGGGCAGAACAGCTTTATGTAATGGCTGCAGTGGCTTTTGTCGGACTGGTCGTACCGGGAATTGTAATATATGTGCATAATAAAAAATAAAAAAGTATAGTTATGTTCAAACCTTTAGATCCGCTTTTGCATTCTGAATTGCGACTTGCGGTCATGTCGCTGCTCGTCAGTTCAGATGGTGCTGATTTTCCATATATAAAGGAGCAGACAGGCGCCACAGCCGGTAACCTCAGCGTGCAGATTGACAAACTCTCGGCGGCTGGATACATTGAAGTAGAAAAAACATTCAAGGGCAAGAAACCTTGCACATTCTGTCGCATCACCTCCACTGGACTGAAAGCTTTTGAAGAATATGTGGAAGTGCTGAAAACCTATCTCAATGTAAAGAAATAAATAAAAAAAGGAAGCCTAAAAGCTTCCTTTTTCCTTTGTTCCGTGCGGTGCGTACGAGACTTGAACCCTTCTAATTCTGAATCAATTGACTATCTGTAAGTCAAACACTTAGTCGCTTTTCTATCTTTCAGTCTTTTCGTTGTAGCGCGCTTTGTAGCGCAAAAGAGCAATTCGAAAAGTTTGAACAGCTTGATTTTATAAGAATGGTACCATGTATGCCGGAATCATGATTGTTTCTTTGTCCTTAGCATAATCCTTTGTATATACCAAATATCGCCATAGTATCCTGGAAGAATACATCCTGCAGAATGCGTCAAGAGATGCATGGGTCTTGCTATTAGACGACTTTACTTCCACTGGGCATAGCTTGGAACCACGAGACAATAAAAAGTCCGTCTCGTAGTAATGTTTTTCATCGCGTGGCCATGTGTGGTAGTAAAGCTCATTCTCAGAAGCTACAAGCATCTGTGCAACCAAATTCTCATAAATATAACCTAGATTGGCAGGAAGTTTATCTGATAAAAGTTTTTCATAAATGACGTTTTCTGTAAATCCCTTCTCCCAAAAGGCTAGTGTGACAAACAATCCCGTATCGCACACGAACATCTTGAACTGGTCCTTGTTTTTCGTCAACCCCATACCCACTTGAGGATCGTTCACATGATAGCACATATTCACCGTTTTGCTGTCTTCTAGTTTTTTCAGCAATTCTGTCAATTTTCCTTCATCAACCTTTCCTACGACTGAATATGGTACATATCGGATGGCATTACGGCTCAACTGTCCTGGAATGGAACGAAACATTGCTGATGCGCGTCCAGAAGGGTCAATCTTTAAAAAATCATCCTCATAGAGTTTCAGTATGCGACGCTTCACTTGATCTACTTTGCTGAAGTTGTTGGATTCGATAAAAGCGCTGACAGCTTGAGGCATTCCTCCAACTAACATATAAAGGCGCAGATTACGTGACATTTCTCTATGGGCTGGTCCAAGACCATGTTGCTCATTCCAAAACTTTTGAAGAAGAGGAATTGTCGATTCATCACCCAAGGCCCAGCGGAACTCCTCAAAGTCCATTGGATTCATCTGAATCCTATCTTCTTCGCTGGGTATTGTGATTTCTTCAGTATTTTTCTTTATGCTTATCAATGAACCTGTTTCGAGGTAGTCATAGCGTCCGTCTTCCACTAGATATTTGATGGCTTGACGGGCCATCGGACACTTCTGAACTTCATCAAAGATGATGACTGATTTCCTTTCTTTCAGTGTTATGTGATAGGTCGTCTGGAGATAGAGAAACAGGTAATTCAAATCCATTAAATCGTTGAATAATTCCTTTATAGCATTTGAAGCCTTGTTGAAGTCAATGAGTAAATATGATTCATATTCATTCTTGGCAAACATTTCCACAATGGTCGATTTGCCTACACGCCTTGCTCCTTCAATGAGCAAGGCGGTCTTACCATTTGATTCACGCTTCCATCTCAGCAACTGGCTATAAATTTTTCGCTTAAATATTCTTTCTGTCATAAGTCCTTTGTTTTCGCGGTAAAGATAATGATTTTTTTCATTCCCCACAATTTTTTTTACTTATATTCACCTTTTCCCACAAAATTTATTATTTAATATCTTTAATTCCCCACGTAATTCTGTCTCCCAAAAAACTGGCAGATGTTTTGTGAATGACTATTTCCGACAATCTTGTATTTGCAAGCAAGCATTTCATTCTTTACAAAAACCTTGTTATATCTATGTAAGCAATTTCAAATTAACAAATATAAGCTATTGTGACGGTAATGCTGCAGGATGATTCAGATTCAAGATAATCCCACAAAAAGGAAGCCTAAAAGCTTCCTTTTTCCTTTGTTCTTATTATCCTATCAACGATTTTAAGTATTCTTGTATTTCGTATGCAGAAATATCATACACAGGTGAAAGGTGACTTATATTTTGGTCTTTCGAGAAAAGTTCTCCATTGGTCAACAACGACAACAGATTCTTGCGTTTCAGCCTATAGCCAGAATGAGCTAAAGCCATGGAGATAAGTTCATTGAAGTATGTGGTGCCAGTCCCTTCATAATGCCAAACGTTTATTAAGTACCCGGGTTTCCATGCTGCGAACGTATGCACCAGGACGTTTCATCTTAAAATAATACCATGCAAGGAACTTGTTGAGCGTGTAATAGCGTTCACCTTGAGCCACCACATGCTCAATCCACATATTCTTCACCTTTTTATATGGATAGATTTCAAAAAGAAGATTGATTTCGTCCAAGTCAAGATGAATGAGTGTAAGTTCTATCAGCATGTCATCTGGAATACTGCTGATTGAAGACACGTCATACGACCAAAGACAATGCTCTGCCTTTAGTTTCTCCAACAGGTATGACTTTTTATCTTCCATGATCATTACCTCAAATACACAAAAAGGAAGCCTAAAAGCTTCCTTTTTCCTTTGTTGCGTGCGGTGCGTACGAGACTCGAACTCGTGACCCCCTGCGTGACAGGCAGATATTCTAACCGACTGAACTAACGCACCGTTTTTCTTTGCTCATGAGCTTTGTTTCTCATTTGCGAGTGCAAAGGTACTGCTTTTTTTGAAACCAACAAACTTTTTTGAAAAAAAAATCATCTTTTTTTGAAAAATATTCATCAATCACGCTAATCAAGCCCAAATCTCTTCTTTTTCTATAACATTCGACCCCCAATTCCCACAACGCCCACGGCTTGTTTCTACAACACAATTCCATCACATCAACATATAATACCCATCCAAACCTATTTATACCCATCCAAACCTAAAAAAACATCAATTTCGATTCCTCATCTCGCTTGGAATGCAGGTACACTTACCTGCATCGCCGTTAATATGTACTGCATAGTCCGCAAGCAGTGTTTTCAGCCAACGCAATTCCTCATGCGGTTCTTAAACCCTTTTTCTTGCCCTTATTTCCTTACCCCTGTAATCCACGGTCAACGCTTCACCGTCAATGAAACGCAGGATAAACGTCCGCCTTTTCAGCATACCTCTATATCCGCCTTTTCGCTTGCCAATAGTGAGGGTTCCCGACGAGTCATCCCAAAAAAAGTCTATAACTGAATATTTGCCTCGCTCGTAGTTATAGTTCAATTCTTCGTCTTCATAAAGCCTGAAATGAGCGTCGTGTCCTGGATAAACCAGCAGGGTGATGCTGTCAGATTGCGATTCACTCGTCGACTGAACCGCCCTGCCTAATGGAATTATACTGCCGCCACGGGCAAACACCGGTATCAACGACTTGTCCACCTTTGTGCTCACCGTCTGACCACCTTCATAATGCTCTCCGTTCCTGAAATCCCACCATCCGCCTTCGCTTATCGGAAGATAAGTACTCCAGGACGTTTGTCCGGCTTCAGTTACGGGATTTACCAACAGCGACTCGCCGAACATATATTCACATTCCTGATTTAATGCCTCATTATCGTCTGAAAAATCAAATATAAACGGACGCATGAGCGTGCTGCCTTCTAACGATACCATGGCGGCATTTGAATATATGTATGGCATCAGCTGGTAGCGTTCGCGGATACAATCCGTGATGATACGCTGGGCTTCCTCACCGTAGTTCCATGGTTCCGTATTGCTCATATAGCCGTGAACGCGCATAAGAGGCAGATAAACCGACACCTCTATCCATCGCAGCATTCGCTCTATATACTCGGGGTCATTGTATTGGTTTGAAGGACGGAAAAATCCTCCCGCATCGTAGGTCCACCATGGCAGACCGCACGACTGCATACCCAGTCCGCCCTGAATCTGACGGCGGAGGGTGAGGTAGTCGTTGCCTACATCTCCGCTCCACATCGCTGCTGAATAACGCTGAATGCCGGGATAGCCGCTGCGGGTCAGAATCATGCTCCTGCGCTCTGGGCAATCATGGCGGAAGCCTTCATAAACGGTCTTGTTCACCAGCAGCGGATAAACGTTGCGATAAATATCTCCGGCTTCTTTTCCGCCGTTCACTCTACGGCCCACCAAGTCGTCGTTCTCAGGCTCCGTGGCGTCTTGCCACCAGCAGTCAATCCCGTAGGGTTGAAGCAGGCGACGGCTGAAATTATCCCAATAGGCACGTGCACCATCTGGATTGAAGAAATCAATCCATTCACTGTCACCTATATAAAAGCCATTGGCAGACATCTGTCTACCCAATTCGGAATTCTTGTCAATCTTCGACCAAACCGACAACATCAGACGTATGTCCATCCCGTGTAGCTCATCAACCATCTGCTTCGGGTCAGGATAAAGCGATGAGTCGAATTCCATCGAATTCCAGCCGTTTTGACCCCACCATTGCCAGTCTTGAACTATAACGTCTATAGGAATTGCTTCGCTGCGGAACCTGCGGGCGGTTTCCAATAGCTCGTCTTGATTGTGGAAACGTTCGCGGCAGTGGATATATCCCAATGCCCATTTCGGTATCAGAGGAGATGCGCCACTCACTCTTCGATAACTGCTTATCGCTTCATCAGCGGTTCCGATGAATAGAGTGTAGTCCACTGAATTGGCTACGGGCGAACGCATCGTCGTCTTGGCTTCTACCGCTGAATAATAAACCACAGGAATGTCGTCCTTCTCCAGTACCGCACTTATTACATGGCGACCGGCTTTCAGGCTGACCAACACAGAGGTTGTGGGAGGTAACCATAAATTATGTGCGTCAACCACCTTGTCGCCGTCTATATAAAGCTCCTGACGGCGAGACATCACCCTACCTACGTCAAGCAGAAACGAATACATGCCATCTTGTGCCACGTCAATCTCAGCACTGAATCGGTTGCTCTCCCTATGCTCTTCGCGGCCACCAGTGGTTGTCGTCACATTCACGGTCTCTACTGTGCCGGAATCGCTCTCTCGAACCAACTTCACACTTTCTGTTGGAGGATTGAATTCCGTCATGCCATAGTTGTTCCATAGCAGAGCATAACCCTTGCTCGAAAGATACATCGGTATCGATATCTGAGTGTTCACCTGAGTCAGACGCCGAGACAGGCCGCGTAGGTTGGTATGACCGTCCTGAAACTGCCCCAAACCATATAAATGTTCATCGGAAGGTGATTGTGCTACTAGCGTGGCTTCGTAGCAGTCAATATCCTGTGCCTTTGAGGGACGGAGCATATGCTCTGTAGCAGTAAATACGGTGCGACCGCCAATGTCTGAAGCACTGACTGTAAGCGTGCTGCTGTCTACCGTCAGACGGCAACCGCTGGGAAGAGTGAATACTATCTTGTTGCCATCTAACGACTGTCGTAGCTTAATCGACTTTTGATTTGTGTAAATCAACTCCTGCAAGTCTAATAGGTTTTGCTCGATATACTGTATGCGGAAGGCGTTATTGTCTATTCCGGTCACTCTCAGTTTGCCGTTGCCGTATGGAATTGTTTCCGACATGCATAAATGGCAACTGATAAGCCACATAAAGATTAATACCGCTCTTTTTAACATGATAGTAAGTTTTTTTGCTGGATTTTTGCAAATATAATAAATTATTGCCAAATATTTGGATTGTATCGTTTAAAAAGATAAATTTGCAACATGTGAAATTTATATGCAAAATCCTTTTTAATTAATTAAACGTATTATGAAACAGAAATCTTTATTACTTGTTTTGTCATTGTTTATGATGATATCAATCCCATTCCTCACATCATGTAGCAGTGATGATGATGGTGACGACGTAAAGCGCGACCTAAGCGAAAGAATCGTAGGAGCATGGACACGTGGAATCTCCGAGGTGCCACCTCCTGAGGAAATCGATGAAGTGAAAAAGCGCTTCCCTAAAAAAGCCCCAAGAAAAATGGAAGAGGAAGCTGTTGCTGCTTATGACCAGTTCATAGAATACTACACTGCCGATGGAGTGGTCGTGGATATCTGGATTGAATATGATGCCAAGATGAATGAAATCTATCGCGATGTCTTTGAAGGAACTTACACGCTGACGGACAATAAAATGACTCAGAAATTCATAGACAATGATTACAGCTACATAATCTCTGAGAAAAACGATGTACTTACACTTGCATATTCTGATGAAGACGACGTTATGCCCGAATTCAAACGAATGCCGGAGAAAAAAATTCAGCCTTATCTTAAGTTGCTCAATATGCAGGCTCCATCTGTTTGGTTCACTGATTGGAGGTTTGATGAAGATGCAAATAAATACAAAAGTGAAATCTATTCATACCAGAATAACGGAAATGTTGACCGATATACTGCGATTAATGATCAAGATTTTGTTTTCGAACGTGCATATGTGCAGCATGGAACATGGCAATTAGACGGACTATATCTGACATTGACTTTTAAGAATAAAACAGTCAAACTGCTTCAGCGTGTGGCAGACGGCTATATAATACAGTATTATTACGATGTAAACGGAATACCAGTTTCCTTCTTCCTCAACCCTACAACTCTTGACGCTCAACAGGGAATCATCGACGTGGCTGAGGAAGTGGAAGAGTAAACCGTTTGTCATGGTTGATAATGTCTTTTATGATTAAAAAAATTATGTAAAGGGAAATAACCGTTACGACAAAATCAGAGTATAAAAGTTTCGGAAGTGCATTAAGGTATTAGTAGTTAGTTGACTACGGCCTGAAAGGCCAAGTTGCCCATAGCCCAGGGTAACACCCTGAGTTCATAATTACGATACACCATTCCTCGCCCTGTAAGGGCAATAGCATTACTACAAAACAGTTTGTAACTACAAAAACTTAAATCAGAGTATTAACGAATTAAATTACAAACCATTCAAAACTAAAATCTATGAAACAAAAATCATTGCTTTTTATGCTGGCCATGATGGTCATTGGTTCAGTTGCATTCACATCTTGTAGTAAAGATGATGATGACGACGACAACAAGACTAGTAATCCAATTGTAGGAGTATGGTCGTCAGGAACCTACGATTATGCTAAGGCAAGGTCTATCTCGCCTAAGAAAACCGTTGGGAACGCAAATTTGAAAAAGGCAGAAACCACGATTGTCTATGAGGAATTGATTGAGTATTTCTCTACAAAAGGGGTGTTGACAGATATCTACATAAATTATGATGCTGATATGAACGTTGTTGGATATATTTTTGAAACTTCGAAATATGTCGTCGAGGACAACAAACTTACATTATACTATGGTGAAGAAAAATATGAATACACCTTTGAGGTTGTAGACAAGCAGCTGCAGCTCACAGAGATTGGCGAAAGCGATACTTATGTCTACGAGTATAAGGGGAAAAACGTACCTAGTTCTTATTTCAACGAGTTTAAGAAACTTCTTTGCGGATATGCTTGGATGGACAAAGAAATCTATTACGACGATGAGGAAAATACAAGAGAGATTGCTTTTGTTGTGTTCAATACTAATGGCACTCTTTATCAGTACGAGTGTGAATTTGATAACACCACAAACAAGTTAATCGAATCAAGTTGTGATGAGGCAAAATGGTCATTGAAGGATTTTGTGATTAATGTTAAAGACGGCCCTGAAACTGCTGAAGTTTACGGTTTTATACAAAATGACTATATGGGGACTTACGTCTTCGATGGATTCAAAGCAGAGGAAGAAACTTTCTTTGATGCAATGAGCCTCGACGATCCTGAAATACTGGATATTATTAACAACACAAAATAATCTCGGACGCTTCTTATAGCTCATTCCACATATATTGCCGGTCGCATCAATTCTCACAAATATGCGACCGGCTTTTTGTTGATTTCATAAAGGAACTGGAATATAATCCCACTTCTGCCCATTCAGATAACCCCATCACCTCCTTTCCCGCTTCAACGATTCTTCAAGCCCCACCAGTGGAGCGGAAGTCTCCCGGCTTCCGCACGTCGTCTATAAAAAAAACAAAAGACCAGAAGGTTTATATATTGACCTTTAAAAAATCGCTTTAAACATTCCGCCTGCTGTAGGTGCTGGTTTTATGCCAGCCCGCAATGGTGCTCTTTCCTACGAACGCACCTCATGGCTTTCCCACCAACCCCATCACCTCCTTTCCCGCTTCAACCTCATTTTGTTTACATGTAAAACTCTGTCTTTCCTTGTTAAAATCTTCAATCATTTTCTATTTCCAATTTTTAGTGCTAACTTTGTAATGACAATATTCTTCATATGGACAAATTAGTTGACTATTTCAGTAAGTTGCACAATAATAATGTCAATTCCGGATTCATCCATTCATGTCCGGAACTTATGGAACTTGTCCGTCAGGTGGGCTTCCTCCCTCTCTTGGATAGCGGCATACAGGGATTTTCTGCTGAGAGCATGATGGCAGAGGAATGCCGCTTCATACAGTTTGAAGACGGGTCATGGGAATGGCCGCTATGGCAGTGGAAAGGTGCTGTGGTGCGTGAGGCCGACTGTGTCTATGGCAAGTTCTTCGCCGGTAAGGCCGGGTTCATCAGCCGCGAGTGGTGGCCCGATTTCTACAATTGGCGGCGAAGCAACAGCCCTGCCTACCAGCAGGGGAGCATCGAAGAAGCCATTCTTACCATTCTGCGTGAGCATGGCAGCATGATAGCTCGAGATCTGCGTGCCGAATGTGGATTCACGGGAAAGAACATGAGGTCCAAATTCGATGCTTATGTCCGTCACCTGCAGATGGCGTGCTATATCGTCACTGAGGATTTTGTCTATCCCCTCGACCGACATGGAAGGGAATATGGGTTTGGATGGTCACTTCTCACAACACCCGAACAACTCCTTACAAAAGAAAACTGTCTCTGCAGCAGAACTCCTGAAGAATCCTTCCAACGCATGGCAAACCATCTCTCAAGCATCCTGCCCGATGCGTCCGAAAAACAAATACTGAAACTCTTAAAATAAGGTCAACGACCCAGTGGAGCGGAAGTCTCCTGGCTTCTAACCTGTATCTATGAAAAGCGCCTGTCTATGGAGCCGACGCGTCCCCGCGTCGGAACGTTGTAATGCATCTCTACATTGCACGTACCACCCTTTTCAATACCATCATCCTCGCTTCCGGGAAGAAGATCTTCCCCCTGCCGGCTGTTCCGTCCGATAATTAAAAGCCTGCCTCATTTGAAGAAGTCTCGGCTTTACTTATTCTTTGGTAAGCAAGCCGTTCATCGCCGTTTGCAAGGTGGATGATGCCGCAATAGGTAAAGCCGTATTTCTTGATCACGTGCTGCATAATCATGTTGTCGCGGTGGGTGTCTATGCGGATGTTTTTGTCGGCATTGAAGCAGTAGTCCATGATGTCGTTGAAGATGTTGTGTACATGAGGGTGACTGCCAATCCTATGTACCACATGGTAGGGTAGTGTGTCTTCAATCCATTTGCCGTTGTAGATGTTTGAGTATGTAGGTTCAGGTGATGGGAGAAATGCAAAATAACCAACCACCAGCCCATCATCCACAACCACAAAACCTCCGTCCTTTTCCATGTCGGACATAATCGTGTTCTCCGACGGGTAGCCATCTGTCCATTGATGAATATTGCCTGATGAACGCATAATCCGTTTCGCACTCTCCATCACTTCCATGATGCTCCCAATATCCCCTCCTGTGGCTTTCCTGATGATTCTGCTCATTTGATGATTGTATTTGTTTTTTCATACTTATGCCGGCATTCCCTCAGAATCAGGCCGTTTGTTCCAGTGCATACAAAACCTGGAGCCGCACTTGTTGTGTTGCTTGTATCACCTTGCAAATATAGACGTTTTAATTAATCTGACAATGCAAAACAATAAAATTTAATTATTCGATTCAAGTTTCTTGAGTTATGAAATTTAGTCTTATGCAGACATGTGTTCCATCGGCAGAACATGTCTCTTTCCACTTTTTGTCAAGCACGCAGTGCGTTTTTTTGTAGCGCAATGCAATGTCTCCATGCAACAGTCAGAACAAGTTCTGCCGTTTCATGTAGAATCTAAGCAGAGATTTGAATGCCAAAGTATATGAAATCAAGATGTTCTTCTCGAGGAGAAAGTCTCTTATTACATATTCTATTTAGTAAATTATATCTTTTTGTTTGTTAATTGATAAAAATGTTTTTATATTTGTAGTTAATACAAATTTTAAACCTATTATTTTATTATGAAATTTTTAACTATATTAATTTTCTGTATTATTTCTATAGTTGCAAGCGCACAAGAAATCATTCAAACATCCGACTTGGCTTTATTCGAACTTAAAGGTCCTGTAAAGGAATGTTTGGAAAAGTCAAATAATGATGAATCAACAAAAAATATGAATTTAGCCATAAGAATTACTCCATAGTATATTTCTCAAGTAAGGGTGATATCGTTATAAAAAACGTAGATGAGGAGTTTAGTGTACGAATAAAAAATGGGAAATTTCCAAGTGAAGCCGACTTCTATTTAAAAGAAGGTAGGTTGTATCAAACAGAAGATGATGTAATGACACCGTTCGTTATTGAAGAAGATAATAATATCGTTACACTGAAAATCTATGACGGAAACGAATTTACTGGACTTTTAATTTCGGCCGATATAAACAAACAATAATAATCATTCATTATTTTCATTGTCAATATATTATATGAATTTCGAATTAAGAAAAAACGATCGGGTTAAATGCAAAGTTATTAAACATATACCTGAAGAAAGTACGTTTGAAATAGAAGAAGTTGTCTTCAAAACAAAAGGATACATAATTACTAAAAACAATTATGAAAAGACAATTCTAACTCAAGCATTAAAAGAAAATTATAGTATAACACTTTATTTTGATAGAAAAGAAAAAGGGAAATATTTCTTTTCTTATCAACAAATATCAAACGAAACGGGTATTTCGTCTTTGTTTTCTTCTGATGATAATGAATTTAATAAATCATTATTTGAGGCTTTATTTTGTTCATTAGGAAATTATATTAATCCTTAATTCCGCAAGTTTTTAGTTTAACGTTCTTTAAAAGTTCCTGAGCAACA
>ERZ842401.3461-NODE-3461-length-19633-cov-4.544489_pt1 | contig 19633 bp, 15 predicted proteins | sample MGYA00521270_ERZ842401 | MGnify/ENA primary metagenome ERZ842401 (study PRJEB31892, sample SAMEA3878208) | bioreactor metagenome | biome: Moose rumen | place: Sweden | collected 2011-10 | study: EMG produced TPA metagenomics assembly of the PRJEB12797 data set... | reverse complement strand
ATCATGGAGATGATGTCGTCGTTGTCGAGGTCGTTCTCGGAGAAGATGAAGGTCTGCCGACGTGGCTTCTGGGGTGTGTTGTCGTCGGTACCGTAGAAGCGTCCGCGGCGCTGTCCTTTCTCTTCTTGCTCCTCTTCCTCCTGGCGCTGTCGCTCCTCTTCCTCGCGGGTGAGCTTGGCCATGCGGTCCTCCATGCTGGGGACGTTCTGTAGGCCGAAGCCGGAAGCGAGGAGGGTGATCTTGACCTTGTCGCCGAGGGAGTCGTCGGTGCCCATGCCCCATTTCGTCTCCACGCTGTCCTGGTTGAACTTGCTCATGAAGTCGTTGACCTCGTTCATCTCTTCCATCGTGAGCTGCGTGTTCTGGTCGTTGCGGCTGAAGGTGATGTAGAAGAGGACCTTCTTGGAGTTGAAGATGTCGTTGTTGTTGAGCAGTGGGCTGTGGAGTGCTTCCTGGAAGGCTTTGGTGACGCGGTTCTCGCCTTCGCCGTAGCCGGTGGACATGATGGCGACGCCGCCGTCCTTGAGGACGGTCTTCACGTCCTGGAAGTCGAGGTTGATGATACCGCGCATGGTGATGATTTCGGCGATGCTCTTGGCGGCGATGCTCAGTGTGTCGTCGGCCTTGGCGAAGCCGTTGAGGACGGTGAGCTCGGGGTAGATCTCGCGCAGGCGTTCGTTGTTGATGACGAGGAGTGCATCGACGTGCTTCGACATCTCCTCGACGCCGTCGAGGGCCTGGTCGATCTTCTTGTGCCCCTCGAAACGGAAGGGAATGGTGACGATGCCCACGGTGAGGATGTCCAGCTCGCGGGCGCACTGTGCCACGATGGGTGCAGCGCCAGTGCCGGTGCCGCCGCCCATTCCGGCGGTGATGAAGGCCATGCGGGTTCCGTCGGTGAAGAGTTCGCGGATCTGGGGCAGCGAGTCGAGGGCTGCCTTGCGGCCCACCTCGGGACGGTTGCCGGCTCCGAGACCTTCGCCCATCTGTAGCTTCATGGGCACGGGGGAGTCTGTGAGTGCTTTGTTATCAGTGTTGCAGAGCACGTAGGTGACATCGTGGATGCCCTCGTTGAACATGTGGGTCACGGCATTGCCGCCGCCACCGCCTACGCCCACCACTTTGATGATGCTGGGGTTGTTGACCTTGAGGTTGAACTGAATGCCTCCGGTCTCGTTGTTATATTCTTCTGACATGGTAATAGTAACGATTGAGAGATTGACAAATTGAAAGAATGAGAGATTGAGGTTATCTTTCCTCTACCAGTTCGCTGGCGCGGTCCTTGATCCATTTGCCCATGCGCTGGAAGACACCCGGTCCTTTCTCCTTCTTCTCTTTCTTCTCCTCGGCGGGCTCCTCGGCGGGCTCCCCGGTGGCGGACGCTACAGGCCCTTCGGCTTGTCCCTGGAGGGGTTGCATGACCACGCCCTCTTCCTTGGTGGCGGAGGTGGGGATGGTGGGCTCTTCCTTGGGCGGGTCGAAGAGTTCCGGCTCGATGGGTCGCTCGCTGGTGCACTCCTCGTCGCCGCGCCGGAGCATGGCCACAAGGGTGGCGAGCGTGTTGGACTGCGGGTCGAGGCGCAGGCTGGTGGTGTATTCCGTGACGGTCGGCATCATGCGCGTCTTCACTTTGTCGAAGTGGTGGTACTTGACGAAGGCCGTTTCCAGTTGGCGCATGTTGGAGGCACCTCCGGTGAAGATGACGCCCGAGAGGAGACGGTCGGAATAGTTCTTAATCTGTTCCCAGACATTGTTCAGGATCTCCTGCTGGCGTGCCTCGATGATGTTCAGCAGTCGCTTCTTGTCGATCTGGCGGTCGTTGCTGATGTTGAGCGTCTGCGGCTCGGTAACCTCGGTCTCCTCGGTATAGGCGGAGCCGTGGGTGCGCTTGAGGAGTTCGGCTTCCTCGTGTTCGATATGGAAGATGGAGGCGATGTCAGCGGTGATGGTGTTTCCGCCCAGTGGTAGCACGACGAGGTGACGCAGGATGTTCTTCTCGTAGATGATGACGGTCGTCGTCTCGGCGCCGAAATCGACGAGTGCGCAACCCGAGCGCTTCTCCGGGTCGGTCAGCAGGTAGCCCGAGAGCAGCAGCGGGGAGATGAAGAAGTCGAAGGGCTCCAGCTTGGCGCCCTCCAGGCAGCGGCGCAGGTTGTCGCACAGCGTCTTGCGGGCGATGATGTTCTTGTAGTAGCCCTCGATGTGGTCGGCCATCACGCCCACGGGGTCCATCGTCAGATGGCTTCCCACGCGGTACTCCTGTGCCACGAAGTCGAGAATCTCCGCGTTGGCGTAGGGCTGCATCCGGTTCTCGTCCTTCAGCGCGTCCATGATCTCCTCGTTGATGGCCACCTTCACGTCGAGCTGTCGCTTGATGGTGTTGCCTACGGTGCGGAGGGACTGCCCGGTCACGCCGACATAGACTTTGTTGACATAGACCTTCTGGCGCTCCTCGATGCGCTTGATGACGGCGGCAATGGCCTGGATGGTCTTGTCGATGTTATAGACAACCCCCTTGTGGATGCTGTCGGGGGCACTCTCTTTCTCATAGCCTGTGATGCACAGACTTCCGTCGGGCTTTTTCTGCCCGATCATGGCGCGGACGGCTGAAGAGCCCAGCTCAATCGCTACGATGTTCTTTTCTACTCCCATAACAATGATAATCTATAATGTATATATAATGGACAATTAGCGGCGAGTACAGATGACCTGGTCCTTGAACTTGAGGTTGATGGTCTTGTAGCGGTTCCAGCCTGCTTTGTCGAGGCCTTCGGTGTAGAAGGTCTTCATGCGGCTGAGTTTGTCGCTCAGGTTGGAGGTGTCGCCCAACTGGATGATATGGTTGCCCGTGCGCGGCGTGATCTCAATCTCGCCTGTCGGGGTGATGTGGATCTCCTCGATTTGACGGTTCCAGAAGGAGTCCTTGCGCAGGGCCACACCCATCGGGGCATACAGGCGGCCGGCCGTCTGTTTCGGCACGTTGCCCGTCATCACGATGAGGTCGATCTGGTGGTAGCCGCGGGGGATGATGCCGCCGCGGTGGTCGATGTAGAAGTCCTCGCCCGACTGGTTTAGCACGTGTAGCACCGGGATGCGCGGCGTCACTTGGATGGTCACCCGCCCGTCCGCCGTCTTATAGCACAGCGTCTGGTCGATGTAGGGGCTGGCGGTCAGGACTGCCTCCAGCTCTGCCAGGTCGATGTCCTCCATCGCCTTGCCCTCAGGAAAGAGTTTGTTGGCGGTCAGCAGGTCGCGCACCTCATTCTCGCGAATGAAGTGGGTGTCGTCGTTCACCACGATGTCCAAGCCCGTGCACACTTGTTGCTCACCGGACTTGTTGAAGGTCGTCAGCGCGAGGATCAGGTAGGCTAGGACACCTACGAGGATACAAACTTTTAAGATGGTCTTCCACATGGAATATTGAAAAAATGAAAGATTGAGGGTTATAGCTTTTCAACGACTTCGGCGATTGCGGCGGAGTAGTCCTCCAGGTCGCCGGCACCGAGGGTCATGAGGACATCGAAGTCTGTGTGGCGCACCACATCGATGACGTCGGCCTTGCGGATGAGGCGTCCGGGTACGCCGGGGTGCAGGTGGTCGAGGATGAGCTGGCTGGTGACACCCGGAATGGGAAGCTCGCGGGCAGGATAGATCTCCGTTAGGATCACTTCGTCGAGCAGCGAGAGCGCATCGGCAAACTCGCGGTAGAAGTCGCGGGAGCGCGTGTAGAGGTGGGGCTGGAAGATGCCCACGATGCGGCGGCCGGCATAGACTTCGCGGATGCTCTCGATGCACTTGCGCAGCTCTTCGGGGTGGTGGGCATAGTCGCTGAGGTACGCCTTACGCTCGTTCTTCACGCGGAAGTCGAAGCGACGTTCCACACCGCTGAACGATGCCATGCCGCGACGGATCTCATCGGCCGTGACACCGGCGATCTGTGCCAGCGCCATTGCGCCGATGCCGTTCTCGATGTTCACGCTCACAGGCACGCCCAAGCGCACATCGCGGATGTCGCCCAGAGGCGAGATGAGGTCGAACGTGATATTGCCATCGCCGATGCGGATGTTCTCGGCGTGGAAGTCGCCTTTGCAGCGGGAGTAGGTGTAGGTGGTCACGCCCGCCTGCACATTCGGCTGCATCTTCAGACCCGTGTGGAGCACCAGGTAGCCGCCCGGCTGTATCAGCTCAGTGTAGTGGCGGAAGCTTTCGAGATAAGCATCCTCGGTGCCGTAGATGTCGAGGTGGTCGGGGTCGGTGGCGGTGATGACGGTGGCGAAGGGTGCGAGCCAGTGGAAGGAACGGTCGAATTCATCGGCCTCGATGACCACATAGTCGCTCGCGGGTGCCAGGATATAGTTGGTGCCGTAGTTCTTGGTGATGCCGCCCAGGAAGGCGTTGCAGTCGATGTGGCTCTGGTGCAGCAGGTGGGCGGTCATGCTACTCGTCGTGGTCTTGCCGTGGGTGCCGGCCACGCAGAGACCCTTGTGGTCGTGGGTGAGGGCACCCAGCACCTGTGCGCGCTTCTGGAGGTCGAAGCCTCCGGCGCGGAAGTACTGCAGCTCCGTGTGCTCGGCGGGGATGGCGGGGGTGTAGATGACGAGCGTCGTCTGCGGATTGCGGAACGCCGCGCCGATGAGGGCCACGTTGTCCTCGTAGTGCACGAGGGCACCCTCCCGCTCGAGGTCGCGCGTCAGCGCCGACGGTGTCTTGTCGTAGCCGCCGACGGCGAGACCGCGCTGCAGGTAGTAGCGGGCGATGGCGCTCATGCCGATGCCGCCGATGCCGATGAAATATACTGAGGTGATCATGTGAACGATATTCCGTTATTCTATTGTTTTGCTTACCATCCTGAATACCTCCTCGGCGATGATCTTGGCCGAATCGGGGAGGCTCATGGCGGCGGCGTTGGCGCCGAGGCGCTTGAGAGCCTCGTCATCGGTGGCCACGGTGAGCGCCAGGGGGATGAGCTTCTCCTCGGCCTCGGCATCGCGCACCATCAGGGCGGCGTCCTTTTGCACCAGTGCCATCGCGTTGTGCGTCTGATGGTCCTCCGCCACGTTGGGCGAGGGCACGAGGATGGAGGGCTTTCCTAGGAGGCAGAGCTCCGAGATGCTGCTGGCGCCGGCGCGGCTGATGACCAGATCGGCGGCGCGGTAGGCCTCGTCCATGTGGTTGATGAAATCAGTGACCTTCAGGTTGGCGGGGCATCCCCGCTCTGCGAGGCGTGCTTTGATGTCCTCGAAGTAGTAGCCGCCTGTCTGCCATACAATCTGTACCTTGCTCTCGGCGATCTGCGGGAGCTGTGCGATGACGCTCTCGTTGACGGTGCGGGCCCCCAGGCTGCCGCCGATGATGAGCACTACGGGGCGGAAGGGGCTGAAGCCCAGCTTCGTGACCGCCTCTGCGCGGGTCAGCCTGCAGTCCGTCAACGCCTGGCGCACGGGGTTTCCGGTGAGCATCAGCTTCTCTGAGGGGAAGAACCGCTCCATGCCTTCGTAGGCCACGCAGATCCGGCGTGCACCCTTGGCCAGCATCTTGTTGGCCTTGCCTGCGAAGGAGTTCTGCTCCTGGATGAGATAGGGGATGCCTAGCTGGCGCGCGGCCGAGAGGGTGGGGAAGCTGGCGTAGCCGCCGACGCCCACGACCGCGTCGGGGCGGAAGTGGCGAATAATCTGCTTCACCATACGGTCGCTCTTCCACATCTTATAGGGGAGCAGGATGTTCTTGAGCAGATGGGAGCGGTCGAAGCCTACGATGGGCAGGCCCTTGATCTCGTAGCCTGCCGCGGGCACACGCTTCATCTCCATGCGCCCTTCGGCACCGACAAAGAGAATCTGTGCCTCGGGCTGCAACGCCTGAATGGCGCCTGCTATGCTGAGTGCGGGGAAGATGTGGCCGCCTGTGCCACCACCGCTGACGATGACTCGGATGGGTTGGTTCATTATCGCTTCAAAATTTGGTGCAAAATTACGAATAATTCTCTTATGATGAACGTTTTGAGTGGATTTTTTACAGTGCCGAGGTGGATAATTCAGTATTTTGAAGCGCCGAACGACTGATGGACAGCATCATCCCGATGTATGCGCAGTTCACCATAATCGACGAACCGCCACGGCTGACCAGGGGCAGCGGCTGCCCCGTGACGGGGAAGAGCCCCACGGCCACCATCATGTTGATGAGTGCTTGCGTGACGATGAGCAACGCCAGACCCAGCATGAGGAATGCAGGGAAGTTCTTCTCGCACCGGCTGGCGATGCGCGCCGCCCGGTAGAGTAGGGCGATGTAGAGAAGCAGCACGAAGACGCCGCCGATGAGACCCAGCTCCTCGATGATGATGGCGAAGATGAAGTCGGAATAGGCCTGCGGTAGGAAGTCGCGCACCTTCGAGTTGCCGGGGCCGCAGCCGATGATGCCGCTGGTGGCCACGGCGATGTGCGCCTGCGTGATCTGGGGATTGGTGTTGAGGTCGAACTGCAAGGGATCCTCCGGCATCTCGGTGTGGTTGCGCACGCGGTGCGCCCAGGTGGGCAGTCGCTTCAGGCCCGGCAGCTCACTGAGCTTCTGGAGCGTGGGCTCAGGCACGAAGGCCAGCGTGCAATAGCCAATGGCACCGGCGATGACCAGGAGTCCGATGAGCGCACTGAACTGCTTCCAAGGCACGTTGCCCACGAACATCAGCATCATCACCACCGCGAAGGTGAACATCGCCGTCGAGAGGTTCTCCTTCACAATCATGCCACAGATGACGACCGTGATGCCGAGAATCCACTTGAAGGCAGAGACGGTGGCGCCTTTCTCATCACGCATTACGCTTAGCAGCCACGCCACCACGACAACCAGCGACCCCTTGGCAATCTCTGAGGGCTGGAACGAGAAACCGCCTACGCTCAGCCAGCGATTAGTGTCGTTCAGACTGCCCGATGACAGCATCGCCGCGGCCAGCAGCAGAATACTGAGGAACGGACCCACGACCACGATCCAGCCGAAGAAGCGGCAGGGAATACGATGGATGACCCACGTGATGCCTACGCCCATACCCAGGTACAGGCCGTGCTTGAGCACAGGGCTCCAGTAGGCACCCTGCTCGAAGGTCATGTTGCTGGAAGCGCTATAGACTTCGAGGATGGAGATGATACACAGAAAGAAGAGAATCATCCACAGGACTTTATCGCCCTCGAAAAGGCGGTCGAGATGAACGGTTTTATGGCGGATGGTCATCGGGATTTATGATTTTATGACGATTGACAATTGATTATAAAGCGCGCGCGAAGGACTTGAACTGCTCGCCGCGGTCCTCCATGTTCTTGAAGAGGTCGAAACTGGCGCAGCAGGGGGAGAGCAGGACGATGTCGCCGGGAGCCGCCATCTGGTAGCAGGCCGCCACGCAGTCCTTCATCGAGTGGGTCTCGGCCGTGGGGATGCCCATCGGGTCGAAGAAATCGTGCAGCTTGCGGTTATCGACACCTAAGAAGACGAGACCCTTGCACTTCTGCCGAACCAGATTCTTGATCTGGTTGTAGTCGTTGCCCTTGTCCAGACCACCGAGAATGAGGATGGTCGGGCCGGTCATGCTCTCCAGCGCGTACCAGCACGCATCCACGTTAGTAGCCTTCGAGTCGTTGATGAACGTCACGCCGTGCACCCTGCATGTGAATTCCAGGCGGTGTTCCACACCCTCGAAGTCGCTGAGGCTCTCCCGGATGACGTCGTTCGAGATACCGCTCAGGTCGGCGGTGATGCCTGCGGCCAGCGAGTTGTACATGTTGTGCTTCCCGGAAAGTGCCAGCGACTCCTGTTCCATGTTGAAGGGCGTGGGGCGCTCGATGACGTACTCGCCGTCGGCGATGTAGCCGATCATCCCTTCCTTGCTGAGGATGCTGAATGGGCACATCCGGCTCTCAATGTGGTACTTCTCCAGTTCCGCGCGGATGACGGGGTCGTCGTTCCAGAACACGAAGGCATCGTCCTTCGTCTGGTTCTGGAGGATGCGCATCTTCGCATCCGTGTAGTTCTGCATATTGTTGTCGTAGCGGTCGAGATGGTCGGGCGTGATGTTCAAGAGCACGGCGATGTTCGCACGGAAGTCGTACATGTTGTCCAGCTGGAAGCTCGACAGCTCGATGACGTAGTATTCGTGTGGATCCTCCGCCACCTGCAACGCCAAGCTGTTGCCGATGTTGCCGGCCAGCCCTACGTCGTACCCCGCTTTCTTGAAGATATGGTAAATGAGGCTCGTCGTGGTCGTCTTGCCATTGGAGCCTGTGATGCAGATCATTTTCGAGTGGGTGTAACGTCCTGCAAATTCTATCTCGCTGATGATGGGAATACCTGCATCCTTGATGTTGCGCACCATCGGAGCCGTGTCCGGGATGCCTGGGCTCTTGATGATCTCGTCGGCGTTGAGCACGAGGGATTCCGTATGCTGACCCTCCTCCCAACGGATGCCGTGGCGGTCGAGCACTTCCTGGTAGTGGGGCTTGATCTTGCCCATGTCGGTGACGAAGACATCAAATCCTTCTTTCTGTGCCAGCACTGCAGCGCCTACGCCGCTCTCAGCGGCACCCAGTATGACGATACGGGCAGAACCAGCCCCCTGCTCCTCCCCTTTAGGGAGGGGAGTAGTTACCTGTGACGGTTGCGACTGCTGTTTCTCTTGATCTCTCATATTTTTACCTTTTCAATTTTTTTATGGGTATATGCTCCCCTCCCTCACAGGGGGGTGGGTCTTCTATCTAATTTTCAATGTTACGATGGCCAGTGCGCACATCATGATGGTGATAATCCAGAAACGCGTCGTGATTTTCGACTCCAGCCAGCAGCCCCGCGGCCAGTTCAGCAGCACCTTGAAGTCAGGGGGCAACTGGCCGGGCTTCACGCGAAAGGTGTCGTGGATGGGGGCGCGCTTGAAGAAGCGAAGCTTCAAGCCGCGCTTGTTGCCGTAGCGCGCATAGTTTGTCTGCAGGATGACGCTCACGCTCTCGATGAAGAAGATGAAGCAGATGAGCGGCAGCAGCAGCTCTTTGTGGATGATGATGGCCGTCACGGCGATGATGCCACCGATGGCCAGCGAACCGGTGTCACCCATGAAGATCTGGGCCGGGTACGCATTGTACCAGAGGAAGCCGATGAGCGCACCCACGAAGGCCATCAGGAAGACTACCAGCTCTTCCGAGCCGGGCACGTACATGATATTCAGGTACGAGGCGAATTGGATGTGCGACGAGACATACGCCAGGATGGCCAACGCCAGGCACATGATGGCGGCGTTGCCGGAGCACATGCCGTCCATGCCGTCGTTGAGGTTCGCACCGTTCGACACGGCCATCACGACGAACGTCGTCACCAGAACGAAGAGAATCCATCCTGCGGCTGTGCGGTATCTGCCCAGCCACAGGAAGGCATCGGAGTACCGCAGGTTGTTATCCTTGAAGAACGGAATCGTTGTGACGGTGCTCTTGACGGGTTCGCTCGTGTGAGTGACCATCTCCACACCGTTCTGCCGCTCCACGGTCACGTTCTCATGGACGACAGCATCGGGACTCAGCCACAGCGTCAGACCCACGAACAGTCCCAGGATGGCCTGTCCAATCAGTTTGTAGATGGGACGGATGCCGTCCTTGCTGCTCGTCATCTTCGTGTAGTCATCCCAGAAGCCCAGCAGACCCAGCCACAGCGTCGTGCCCACCATCAGAATCAGATAGATGTTGCGCAGTCGCCCGAAGAGAAGGACGGGAATGAGGGTAGCCACAATGATGATGATGCCACCCATCGCCGGCACGCCTTTCTTCTCTACACCATAGGGGTCGATGCTGGCATCGCGCTGCTCCTCGCTGATGTGGCGGCGGCGCATCAACTTGATGAACCATTCGCCAAACCAGGCGGAGATGATGAGCGAGAGCACCAACGTCAGGATAGCGCGGAACGAGATGTAGCTCCACATGTGGGCGCCAGAAATCCCGAATTCACCGAGGTAGCGAAAGAAGTAGTATAGCATGGAGTGAGAGTGAATGGTTGAAAGTTCCTGTTGTTTCTATCCCTGTCCTATTCCGAACGCTTTGCGGACGACTTCGTGGTCATCGAAGGGGTGCTTGACACCTTTGACATCCTGATAGTCCTCGTGGCCTTTGCCGGCGATGAGGATGACGTCGCCCGGCTGTGCTATCATGCACGCGGTGCGGATGGCTTCGCGACGATCCACGATGCTGATGACCTTGCGCTTGTCCTCGGCTGTCGTGATGCCGGCGAGCATATCGTTGATGATGTCCTGTGGTTCTTCGAAGCGAGGGTTGTCGGAGGTGATGATGACGCGATCGGAGGCGCGGACGGCTGACTGGGCCATCAGCGGGCGCTTGCCCTTGTCGCGGTTGCCGCCGGCACCGCAGACGGTGATGCACTGTCCGGGCTTCTTCAGGATCTCATTGATGGTGCTCAGGACGTTGTCGAGGGCGTCGGGCGTGTGGGCGTAGTCCACAATGGCGGTGACGCCCTCGTGCGAGCGAATCGTCTCGAAGCGGCCGTTCACGGGCGTCAGCGTGCTCAGCACGACCAGCACATCTTCCGGGCGCTTGCCCAGACAGACGGCAGCGCCATAGACGGCAAGCAGGTTCGAGACATTGAAGCGACCGATGAATTGGACGAAAACCTCGTGCCCGGAGATGTCCAATGTCATCCCCTCGAAGCCTTCTTCGAGAATCCGTGCGCGGAAGTCGGCCATGGCACGCAGGGAATAGGTCTTGACCTGTGCGCGGGTGTTCTGGGTCATGAACAGGCCGTTCTTGTCATCGACATTCGTGATGACGAACGCATTGGCGGGCAAGCTGTCGAAGAAAGCTTTCTTGGCATCGCGGTAGGCCTCGACCGTCTTGTGATAATCCAGATGATCGCGGGTCAGGTTCGTGAAGATGCCGCCCTTGAACTTCAGACCTCCGATGCGATGTTGTGCCACGCTATGGGAACTCACCTCCATGAAGGCATAGCGGCAACCCTCGTCGGCCATGCGGCCGAGCAGGCGGTTCAGCGTGATGGGGTCGGGGGTGGTATGGTCGGTGGGAACGGCGACACCGTCGATATAGTTGCATACCGTGGAGCAGAGGCCGCACTTGTAGCCAAACTGACGGAACATTCGGTACAGCAGCGTGGCGATGGTTGTCTTGCCATTGGTGCCGGTGACGCCGATGAGATCGAGTTTTTCCGTGGGGGTGCCGAAGAAATGGTGGGCCAGCGGGCCTACGGCAGACTCGGTGTCTGCTATCTGCACAAACGTCACCCCTTCATGGCGCTCTGCAGGCATCGTCTGACAGAGGACGGCGACGGCACCTTGCTCTACCGCCTTGGCGATGAACGCATGACCATCGACTTGGGTGCCGGGCACTGCCACGAAGAGCGTGCCGGGCTTCACGTGCCGGGAGTCAATCGCCATGTCTGCGACTTCGATATCTGTGGAGCCTGCTACCTGGAGAGGCTTGACGGGAGAGAGCAGTTTTTCTAATTTCATATCTCGATGTATTTTCAATTCGCGATGAGGTATCTATTAATTTTTATTTTTTCAATTTCACATCGCCCTAAGCTCCAGCGTAATCGTCTGTCCCTTCACGGCTTTTGTGCCGGCCGGCATATGCTGGCGATAGACGCGTCCCTGGCCTTGGAGCCGCACCTTCAGTCCCAGCGGTTCCAATAACCCTACGGCATCGCGGGCGCCGAGTCCTACGACGTTCGGTACGGTGCCCGCTTCCGCCTCCGGCATCGCGCCTGACTCGGGACGCTCGAAGACCGATGTGCTGTCTGCGGCCTCTTGCACCTCGCGGAAGACACCTTTGGCCATCACGTACTGTGCCAGCTCAGAGAAGACCGGACCACACTGTCCGCCACCGGACGCTGGGAGGCCGCTCTTCTTGATGCAGACGATGCAGCTGTACTGCGGAGCCTCACTAGGGTAGAAACCGCAGAAGCTCACCATGTAGCGGGCGGGGGAGCCGTGGTAGCTGCCGTGCTCGTCGGCAACCTGTGCCGTACCCGTCTTGCCGCAGACCCTGAACTGCTTACAGCCCGCTTTCTTACCTAGACCGGTCGGATCGTTGACGACACGCTCCAGGATCTCATGGATATCCTTCAGGGTGCTGGGCTTACAGATCTGCTCCTTCACGACCTCCACGGGGAAGCGCTTGAGCGTCATGCCATCCTTGCGGATCTCGCGCACGAAGCGGGGCTTCACCATCCGGCCGTTGTTGGCGATGGCATTGTAGAAGGTGACGGTGTAGATGGGCGGGATCTGCGTCTCGTAGCCGATACTCATCCATGCCAGTGCCGTCTTGCTCCAGTTGCTGCCGTCGGGTTTGGGGCGGCGTACGCTGGGGAAGCCTTGTCCCTGGAAGGGCAGCGTGAACGGAACGCCGACACCTTCACGGTGCAGACCATCGACATATTTCTCGGGATGCTGGAAGTAGTTCTCATCGATGATGCGGCTCACGCCAACGTTGGAGGAGAACATCAGACACTCATCGACGGAGATCTTACGGCCGTAGCCGCCCTTGCGCCAGTTGTGGTCTTTCATCACACGGCCGTGCATGAGATACTGTCCGTTGCCCACCTGCACGCTGTCCTTACGGGTGACCACGCCGTCCTCGAGCGCTACCATGATGGAGGCGGTCTTGAACGTTGAGCCCGGTTCCCAGAGGTCGGTGATGGCGTTGTTCTTGACTTCCGCGTAGTAATAGTTCCCGGGTGTTCCCAGACGTGTCATGTTCACGATGGCTTTCACATCGCCCGTGGCCACCTCCAACAACACCACGACGCCTACTTCGCCATTGACTTCATGCAGCTTGCGCACAAGAATCTTCTCAGCGGCATCCTGCATCCCCACGTCGATGGTCGAGATGATGTCGAGGCCGTTGATGGGCTCCACATCCGTGCGGTCCATCCACTGGCGGCGCACTTTCTCGCGATGTTTCTTGCCGTTCACACCGCGCAGGATGCTGTCGTAGGCCAGCTCCAGACCGTTCATGGGGGAATCGCTGGCGGGCAGCAGGGAGCCCAGCGTGCGGGTGGCCATATTGCCATATGGCTTCTGCCGCTGCGGGATTTCCGCACCGTAGAAGCCGGACTTGTTGCGGCCGTAGCGGACATATGGCAGTTTCAGAAACTCGCGGTACTGGATGTAGGAGGCGTTGCGGGCCAGCATAAACGTGCGCTGGCATTTCTTGCCGCGCTCGCGCTCCTTTGCATTCTTGTAGGCTTTGTGAAGCAACGCCTTGTATTCAGCAGCAGACTTCTTGGGGAACAACTGGTTGAGGCCGATACAGAGGCTGTCGATTTCGCGGAAGAACACGGTGTCACGCCAGGCGCGTCCCTTGCGCTCGGCGACGCTGTCGTTCTTATCAATTACGACGAGGTCGGCGTACAGCGTGTAGATGGGCATCGAGCCCACCAGCAGCTGACCGTCGGCCGAGTAGATGTTGCCACGGACGGCGGGAATGTCCTTTTGTTGGGAGGCCAGACGCTCGCGCACTTTTTCCCAGTAGCTCTTTTCGAAAAACATCAAATAGGCGGCAGTGGCTATCACAGCGACGCCCACCAATGTCATCAGGATAATGACGAACGTATAGCGTGGAATAATATGTCTGTGGTCGAATCTCATAACGGCTTATTTCTTGATACGGATGATAAATGGAGGTTCGGTGGCACTCTTCAAAAGGCTGTCGCCTAACTGCTGGAGCTTCCGCTCAATGTTGCTTTGGCGGCTACTCACCGTCAGGGCGGCATATTGTGTCAGGGCGTAGTTCTTCTTCTCCACCAGCTCATTGCGCAGGTACTCTTCCTCGATGATTTCCTGCTGGGCGGCATAGCGGTTCGAGATATAGAGAATACCCAGCAGGACCAGTACCAGGATAAACCAGATGTTGCGCCGCAGGAAGCTGCCGATGAGGTAGTCGCCGCCCAGAATCTCGCGCAGGGTCAGCTGCGGCAGGTCTTCCGACGAGAACAAGCGCCACGCCGAACGACGTTCGTTGGCCTCCTCTTCTGTCGTGGCCACGGGGATGTCATCGAGCACTATCGCGCCTTCCTCGTCATCAGTACCTTCCACGCTGCGAGCATCATCGCAGTGTGCTACATCGTTGCTCGCACCGTATGGCTTGTCGCCATCTATCTCAGACAACAATGCTTCTTCCAGCTCCGAGGCGTTCTCCTCGAGGTTGGTAACGACCAGCTCCACGTTGTCCTGCTGAGCCTTTTTGTCCCGTTTCATGCAAATATCACTTTTACCTATTTATATTATATAGAGGAGGTGTTCCTACTCCATTTTCTATCACCTCTTCTCTTTATAGCTCCTTATTTTCTGCGTGGGGGGGGGCCTTATCTTCAAATTTTCTCTGCCACGCGCAAGCGTGCGCTCCTGCTGCGAGGGTTCTGCTGTACCTCTACGTCGCTGGCCACCACTGTTTTCCCGATGAGGCGGAAGGGAGCTTGGTTGCGTCCGTAGATGTCCTGTTGCATTTCGCCGTTGAAATTGCCGACCCGCATTAGGTTCTTGACCATGCGGTCTTCCAGCGAATGATAGGCGATGACCACTAGCCGGCCGCCGGGTTTCAGGAGAGTGACGGCTGCAGAGAGCATATCGCGCAACGCTTCCATCTCGCCATTCACCTCGATGCGCAATGCCTGAAAGGCACGGGCCAGGTCTTTCTTCTCGCGATCCCGCCCGATCAAAGGAGACAACACCTGCACTAGCTGCTGCGTGGTCGCTATGGGGGAGGTGGCACGCGCCTTGACGATGGCCGCTGCCATGCGCGATGCCTGATGCAGCTCTCCATAGAGCCGGAAGATGGACGTGAGCTCTCCCGCGGAAAAGCTGTTCACCACATCGGCGGCCGAGCGGCGCGCCTGCTGGTTCATCCTCATGTCCAGCGGCGCATCTACCCTGAAGCTGAAACCGCGCTCTGCGGCGTCCAGATGGTGACTGGAGACGCCCAGGTCTGCAAGGATGCCATCCACGCCAGCTACTTCGTAGTAGCGCATCCAGTGATGCAGGTAGCGGAAGTTTGAGCGCACCAGTGTCCATTGTGCTGAACCTGGCATCGCCTCTGCCTGCTCCGCTTCACAGCGGGCAATGGCATCGGCATCCTGGTCGAAACTGAACAACCGGCCGCCTTCTAACTGCGAGAGAATCGCACGGCTATGGCCGCCGCCGCCCAGCGTCACATCCACGTAAGTCCCATCACGCTTGACGTTCAGCGCCTTCATGGAAGGCTGCAATAGCACGGGAATGTGGTAAATGCCAGTTTCCATGGCGCAAAGATACGAAGATTATTCCATACTCACATCATCCTTTGCGAATTATTTTTGAAAAATTTTATAACTTATTGTTTTGTGGACATTTGCATTTTTAGAGCTGCGCTTTAACTCCAAGCCTCCTTCAAGGCTGCGGAAAGGCTTTTTCACGTCCAGACATACATATTTTTGCCTTAAAATTTGGCAAAGCCGCTAAAAAGCCATACCTTTGTACCCAAATCAGCTTTTACAGCGCCCTCCTACAGACATGAAATCAAACTTATACCAAAAAGGGATTCACCTCATCGCTGTCCTGATGGCTGCTCTGGCATTGTGTATGCCGTGGCGCTTGGCGGCACAAGTGCAGCGGCCGGATTCGCTTTCTACTCAATCCACGGTGACTAGCCAGCGTGAAGAGATGCGCCCCCGGATGATGACAAGCCCTCTGCCCGTCAACATCCGCCAGCAAGGTCGTCAGCTCTGTGTGCAGAGTCGTTATAATCAGCTGTTACCTGTCTATACCGAAGGTGGTACGTTTTACACCGCTTTCCGCTTGTCCAAGGGTACGAACTGGCTTTCAGGGCTTCCCAAGGGTACTTACCTGATTAACAACCGTAAGTTTACCATCTATTGACCTTTTCTTTTCCCTCTCATAATGTCAGAACACCCCGAGTTAGCCATTGACCTTGAGAAAATCGTCCGCGAGCGGGCTGGAAACCGAGTCCCGGGATTTGTCATCCGATGGCTTAAGCGGTTGATTCATCAGGATTTCGTCAATGAGTTTCTGGTGCGAGGTCACGAGGGAGTGGAGTTCTGTGTCAGGGGCATCGAGTATTTGGGCGTCACAGTGTCCGTCGAAGGCTTAGATTGCTTGCCTGATGACCGACAGTTCACCTTCGTCTCCAACCATCCTCTCGGTGCCATTGACGGCGTAGCGCTGGGTGGCATCATCGGTACGAAATACGAGGGCCGAGTCAAGTATCTGGTCAATGACCTCCTCATGAACCTCAAGGGCCTGGCACCCATCTGTGTGCCCATCAACAAGTTCGGCGCTCAGGCACGCAACCTCCCCAATCAGGTGAATGAAGCCTTTGAAGGCGACAATCAGGTAATTATGTTCCCTGCCGGCATCTGCTCCCGACTGATTGACGGGCAGATTCGTGACCTCCCTTGGGGAAAGGCGTTCATCCAGAAGAGTGTGCAGACGCAGCGCGACGTGGTGCCCATTCACTTCATCGCTCAGAACTCGCCCCGTTTTTATCGGATTGCGCAATGGTGCAAGCGGTTGGGTATCAAGTTTAATCTGGCAATGCTCCTGTTGCCCGATGAGATGTACCGTTCACGCGGCAGGCATTTCACCGTGCGCTTTGGGCAGCCCATCCCCTGGCAGACCTTCGACCGTTCACGCCGGCCCGCAGAGTGGGCAGAGTGGGTGAAGGGACGGGTTTATGAATTATAAAAGTAAGCAGTAAGAGAGTAATAAGTGATATGGAAGCAATCATAGCCCCTATTCCTGTTGACATCCTGAAGAGTGAACTCACGGAGGACAAGCGCCTGCGCATGACCAACAAGAGTAACAACGAGGTGTATATCGTCACGTGGCAGAACGCCCCCAACGTGCTGCGCGAGATTGGTCGCCTTCGCGAAATCGCGTTCCGCGCGGCGGGAGGAGGAACGGGTAAGACTTTGGACCTTGATGAGTTCGACACGATGGAGCACCCCTACAAACAGCTCATCGTTTGGGACCCCGAGGCTGAAGCCATTCTGGGAGGCTATCGCTATCTGCTGGGGTCAGAGGCCAGCTTCGATGCGGATGGACAGCCCATCCTGGCCACCTCCCATATGTTTCATTTCTCTGAGCGCTTCCTGCGCGACTACTTCCCCTACACCATCGAGCTGGGACGCAGCTGGGTGACACTGGAGTACCAGAGCACGCGAGCTGGCTCAAAGGCGCTTTTCGCGTTGGACAACCTGTGGGACGGGCTGGGTGCCCTCACCGTGATTATGCCCAAGATGCGCTACCTCTTTGGCAAGATGACGATGTACCCGAGCTATGACCGCCAGGCACGCGATATGATCCTTTATTTCCTGCAGAAGCATTTTGCCGACCCCGACAAACTCATCCTTCCGATGAAACCGCTCGAAATAGAGGCGAATCGCGAAGAGCTGGCAGCATTGTTCTGCGAGGATGACTTCAAGGCTGACTATCGGATCCTTAATCGCGAGGTGCGGTTGCGCGGCTATAATATCCCGCCGCTCGTGAATGCCTATATGGGTCTCTCGCCCACCATGCGTATGTTCGGCACAGCCATCAACTACGGCTTTGGCGATGTGGAGGAAACTGGCATCCTGATTGCCGTCGATGAGATCCTCGACGAGAAGCGCGTCCGCCACATCGACAGCTTCATTCGCGAGCACCCTGATGCCCTAACGATCACCAGCGGTGCCAACAAAATCATCTCTTGATGTAGTCATTAAGATGCTCTGTTGACATAGTCTTATTGAATCAGTATCTTCTTGCCGTTGAGAATATAGAGACCCTTCCGCGTCGGATGGGTAAGGCGTCGTCCGCTCAGGTCATAGTAGTGAATGGCGGATGGGGCATTGTGGGATGAGGGCTGCGGGACGAGGGTCATGGGGGAGATGCCATCGTAGAGCGGGTCGCTGTCTGCCGCATAGACGTGAAGGGAGAGAGTATGGACATCGACCGTGTTCCAGTCGCCTTGTTCACCGATGAGGCTCAGCGTGGCATCGATATCGAAGTCACCTGCGCTGGAAGAGGTCCATGTGCCCAAGGAGCAGAACAGGAGGGTGCCCTGTCCTGGCTGCAGCTCCGGATGGCAGTTCACTAACGTGGGGGGCGTGTCGAAGCTGGTGCCGAGGGCTGTCTGGGGAGTGTCCGGAGTACCGATGAGGAGTGCCCACTGGCTTGCGGGTGCAGTGCCCTGATTTCTCACGTAGGCATAAAAGGTGACTTCATCGCCTATGCGGGGGTAGCGGGGCTGCGTGAAGAGTTGTGTGATGCGCAGGTGGGGGGCCGTGGGGAACGTGCTTAGGTTGAGCTGTGCCGACAGGGGGAGGTCGGCAGACGAGCCGCCGACGCGTAGTGTAAACGAGGTGGCAGGTACCTCATAGCGCTCGGCATCGGTGTTCCATTCGTAGAAATCTTCAGCGGAGATCAGGAAGCGGACGGTGCGCGTCTGCCCGGCAGGGATGCTGATGCGTTCGAAGCCGCGCAGCTGCTGCACGGGCTGCCAGGCGGGAGCCTCATCCTGTCCGATGTAGAGCTGTGCTACCTCCTCGCCGTCGCGTGTGCCGGTGTTGGTGATGTCGGCGGTGACGACATAACTCATGCCGTTGGCTTGCGGTGTCACGGTGAGGCGGTCATAGTGGAATGTAGTGTAGCTGAGGCCGTAGCCGAAGGGGTACTGTGGCGTCATTCCTTGTCGCTCGTACCAGCGGTAGCCGCCACCCCAGTCGTCAGTGAAGTAGGTGTCGTTCCACTCGGGCAGCTGGGCATCGCTCTGCGGCATCGTCAAGGGCAGCCGTCCTGCGGGGTTACGGAGTCCGAAGAGGACGTCGGCAATGCCGTTGCCGGCTTCCTGACCGCTGTAGAAGGAATAGACGAGGGCAGGGATGTCGTCGATGCAATCGGCCAGCGAGACAATGCCGCCGCTTTGCAGGACGACAATCAGGCGGCTGTTGGCTGCCGCGAGGCGACGGATGAGCTGCTGCTGGATGGCGGGCAGGGCGGTGCTCTCGCGATCCTGCACCTGTACGCCAATGATGCTCTCGCCTTCGAGGGTCTTGTCCAAACCTCCCGAGAAGATGACATAGTCGGCATCGTGCGCCGCGGCCTCGGCCTCGGCGAAGCCGGAGGTATCATCGCCGCTGATGGGGCAGCCGCGCACGAAGGTGATGTCGGCGTCGGGAACAATATGGCGGAGGCCGTTGAGGAGGCTGACGGCGTAGCTGGGTTGCGTCTCGCTGCTACCGAAGCAGTTCAGGTTCTCGCCTTCGGCATTGGGGCCGATGACAGCGAGCTTTAAAGCGGCGGACGAACCGCCGCTAACGGGGCGCGAAGAGGGAGAAGAGGGAGAAGAAGGGGAAGAGGGAGAAGAGGGGGAAGAGGGGAAAGAGGGGAAAGAGGGGAAAGAGGGGGGAATGCCAGAGGGGAGGTCGGTGGGGGAGGGGGAAGTGCTTGGAAGGGAAGTAGAGGGGGAAGTGCCGGAGGGGAGGGGGAGGAGGTTGCCGGTGTTGCGCAGGAGTACGACGGCTTTGCCAGCGGCTTCGCGGCAGAGGGCGCGGTGGTCGGCGTTATCGACGAGGGTCATGGGGGCGGCAGGAAGGGTGGGCTGTCAATCGAGCA
>ERZ842401.3460-NODE-3460-length-19634-cov-13.353746_pt1 | contig 19634 bp, 22 predicted proteins | sample MGYA00521270_ERZ842401 | MGnify/ENA primary metagenome ERZ842401 (study PRJEB31892, sample SAMEA3878208) | bioreactor metagenome | biome: Moose rumen | place: Sweden | collected 2011-10 | study: EMG produced TPA metagenomics assembly of the PRJEB12797 data set... | reverse complement strand
TGGAGGCAATGCCCACCAGGTCCACGAAGCCCATGCAGAAGAAGCAGAGCATCACGGGTAGAATCGCTAGTTTGTTGGTCTTACTCATAGTTGTATATTATTCAATTCTCAATTTTCAATTCTCAATTCCATAGATTGTTGCCTTGCCCCCCTTCACCTTAATATTATTATAAGGCTCATTGGGGAACACCAGGTTCGTCATCGCCATACGTCCCTCGGCATCGAAGGCCTCGATCGAGCAGTTGTCGATGAAGATGCGGAGTTGCTTGATGCTGCCATAGACAGGGGCGGTGGTCACGCTGGGGAAGGCCTCGCTGAAACTGGCGTACGAGCGCGTACGGTCCATCGAGAAGGTCTGCTGGGCAGTGTCGTACTTCATCACCACCTGCTCACCGAGTGAGTTGGAGAGGGTAATCTCTGTCGTACCCTTCACGTCGACGACGATCTCGCAAGTCTTGGGCAGTTTGCTGACTACCTTGCCGCGCAGGGCATTCAGTTCCTTCGAGGGAGTCACGCCACAGTAGGTCTGGCCGTTGTGCTCGAAGAGGTCCAGATCGCGGGGTACGCTGTTGGCAGAACGGAACTGCTTCGTGGGCACCTGGTTGGCATACTGCCAGTTCGACATCCAGGCCAAGGCAATCTTACGGCCCTCCGGAGCATTGTCGAAGGTGACGGTGGCATAGTGGTCCTTGCCGTAGTCCATCCAGCGGGTATCCTTGTGCTCGCAGGTGAACTTATGGCCGTCGAAGGTTCCGATGAAATACTGAGTGGCTGAGCCGCCGAAGGGACCGCCGGGGTTAATATTACAGATGAGCATCCATTTCTGCTTGTCCGTGCCGCGTATCGGCAACTTCATCAGGTCGGGGCACTCCCATACGCCGTCGTGACAGCCATAGTCCTTGCCGAAACTGCTCTCGTAGGTCCAGTCCTTCAGGTTGGCTGAAGAGTAGATACGCATCTCCTGACCCACGGCCAGCACCAGGTTCCACTTCCCAATCTCCTCATTCCAGAAAGCCTTCGGGTCGCGGAAGTCCTCTTCCGTACTTACCAAGATGGGATTGCCACTGTATTTCTCGAACGTCATACCGTTGTCCTTCGAGATGGCCATCGACTGCACCTGGCACTTGCCGGCAGAGGTGTAGAAGGCCACTACCTCATTCTTATTCACCACGCACGAGCCACTGAAGATAGCACCCAGGGCATCGGCCTCGATGGCTGTTGGCTGGCTTTCCCAGTGGATGAGGTCCTTCGACGTAGAGTGTCCCCACGTCATATTCTCCCACTGCGAGCCGTAGGGGTTCCACTGATAATAGAGGTGATACACACCGTCCTTGTAGAACATACCGTTGGGGTCGTTCATCCAGCCATAGGCTGGGGTGTGGTGGAACGACGGACGGAACTTCTCCCTATTTGTCGTGTCGAACGTATCGCTCTGCTTGATCTCCTTCCAGCAGAGGAAGTCCTTCATCGCTCCCGTGAAGCGACGGTCACCATAGAACGTGATGTCGAGCAGCAGGTCCTTCGCTCCGAAGCGCTCTATATTAAGAGGTACGTAATAGTCTACCTTGTCTACGGCCAGTTTCACGTTCAGCGACTGCACCTGCTGGCCGGCCACCAATACGGAGATATTGGCATTCTCCTCCCGTTCCTGTACGGGCAGCAGCAGATACTTGCCCTTCACTTCCACGCGCTGCATGGCGTGGCTCTTGCCCAGCACCTGCGGCTTCTCCTGCGCTGAGGCTCCTGTGAGCGTCAGCAGCATCGTCATCATTGTCACGATTAGTTTCTTCATTACCTTACTGTTTTTAATTATTCAATCAAATCTGCCGCAAAGTTACGGCAAAAACAGCATAATTACTATAAATAATGTTTCAAATGCTAAGAAAAATCGTTCAATGAATCAAATTTTGCATCTTTGAAACACCATTTTCAGCCCAGATGAACTAAAAAAGGTGCGCAAGGCCTAAGCCCGCGCACCTTCTCATTTTGGTGACTTCCTGTCCTGGATTCCTTTGCCAACCCGCCCCAACAGCGTCAGGTTTCCTGCCCGGTCTCTCTTCAGTCGGGTGATGGCGTACGAGAGCAGGAAACGACAGCGACAGTATAGGGCACTGTCCCATAATAACGAAGGAACAAGTTGTTTTCGGAACACATAAGTATAGTGATTCTCGTGTGGCGACCGTCGATAGCCAATGATGAGGTACCCATTCCTCAGGTGCCAGCGCACTGACCAGGTGGCACTGACTGCGGTAAAGCCACGCATATACTCAAAACCTGCCTTGCGGATATATGTTGTTTCCACCTCCAACATCCGTGTGGCTATGCCTTGCTTCCGGGCTTCCGGAGCAACGGCCAACAGACTGCCATGGACACAGTTTTGCTTCCTTTTGGCGTGAAACGTATGGGTGCCAACCAACTTGCCCGTCTCAGCATCTATGGCCACAAAGACCTTGGCACGACTGGTCACCCGCCTGAACTCCTCCAAGGTGTAATGCATAAACGGCCCGTCAAGCCCGTTCTCTGCCCACACCCTGTACGACTCGTTGATTAAGTTCAGAATAGCCTCATCCGAAACGCCGGCCTCCTTCTGAGTTGTGATGATCATATTCTTCATTGATCCATTAGCCAGCGAATGGAACGCCATATTTTCCCCTTTTCAACGTGACTCAGGACACCCAGTCTGCAGAAAAAACGCCAGAGGACCGTTCCTTGTGGTTGTCCATTCTGATCCAGACTGCCGCCAAACTGCTGACACTTCATCAATTTATAGAAGCCAAAGGTGACAGTAATTCCCATGAAGGCAACAACATAAGTTTGGACTTCGATGGAAGCACCTGCTCTCCACAATAATAACCAAGCCAAGATAACAATCAGGTTAATGAGCAGTATAGACAGGGCTGCTCCCAGATGAGAAAAGCCCATTTCAATAAATAGGTGGTGAAGATGGGTCTTATCAGACTGAAAAGGTGAATAGCCCCGGATGATCCTCAAGGTCATCACACGAAGGGTGTCAAAGACGGGAATACACAAGACTGCCAAGGCAAATGCCAGTAGCCCTATATTGTCATTCTCCAATAAATGGCAGTTACTTTTCGACGAGACAGTGAGAAAAACGAAGATGGTAACCAAGACACCAAGCATCATTGTCCCCCCGTCACCAATAAACATTTTCGACCTGACGCCAAAAACATTGTGAAAAAAGAATGGCAACAATGAGGCTACTACAACCAACGCCATACCTGCGATAGCGTATTCACCTGCCATCCAGAATATGACGGCAAAGCAAAGACACGCCTGCATGCAGTAACCCGATACGTAGCCATCCACCCCATCAATCATATTCACGGCATTGATGATACCGACTCCAGCCACGACAGAAAGGATAATGGATGCCAAGGTATTCAACTGATGGATTCCCCACAGACCATGGAAGTCATCAATAGAGGCCCCCGTGGCCCATATCAGCAAACCGACAAGTACCATCTCAAACACGAAACGGAATCTTGTGGATAAATCACTGATATCATCCCAGATGCCAACTATCTGCATAACGGTCATAGCCAAAAGGCTTATCAGAATAATGGGGTCTGTATAGAGATAAGCCAGAATCAGGAATCCTATCAATACACCAATATAAACGGCAATGCCTCCCATAACAGGAACAGGCGTACGCTGCAGTTTGCGTGCATTTGGATTGTCCATAATATTGTGCTTCTTAGCAAACCACAATACTTTTGGGAAAACTAAAGCGGTTACCATCAAAGCAACCAAGGTTACAAAAAAGGTTACGCCCATCAAGTTATTTCCTTCCTGCATATCACCTTCTTATCAACTCATAGATCTTGTAGAAATAACGAAGACATAAGAGAGTATAGTTGGAATAGACACCGTTATTCTTCAATGCCCTGACATGTTCTTTCATAATTTCAATCCTACTGGCTATCCCTGCATTTGACAGCCCCCCAGTTCTCATCGTGACAAAATCTTTCTTGATATATTTCGTTCTTATCCGATGGATGAATATCAGCCGAAGCAAGTGTTCAAAATCGGCAGCAATTCTATATGAGGGATCAAATCCCCCATACGCTTCATAGACGGATCGAGCACAATAGAAAGAGGGATGAGCCGGCATAAAACCAAAGCGCATCAAGGGCCTGAAGAACAAACGCGATGAATAATACCTTGTCCTTTTGGCCGTATCCTTAAAACTGACATAATGGACATCCCCGTAGATGGCATCAAACTCCTTACTTTCAAATACATGAGCGACAGACTGCAATACATCATCTGTAGTGAAATAGTCATCTGAATTCAGGAAACCCACAACGTCACCTGTAGCCAGTTTCAGGCCCTTGTTCATGGCATCATAGATGCCTCTGTCCGGTTCAGTGATAAAGCGCAACCTGCCTTCAAACTTTCTTTGATATTCCCCGACAACAGCCATAGTGCTGTCTTCAGAAGCCCCGTCAACAATAATGTATTCCACATTTTGATACGACTGCCTGAGTACACTCTCAATAGTGTCCCGGATTGTCTTCTCACTGTTGTACGTGACAGTTATAACAGTTATTGTCATTCTTTTCTTAATGGTTCTTGATGAAATCAGTACGTTCACGGGGGTTGTGGAAGGATGGCGGCACGGAGGGTGCGGACGAGTTCGGCAAACAGTTCTTCCTGGCGCTCTGGCTGGTCAGCATAGTGCTGCATGATGTCCTGCCAGATCTCAATCTGCTTGGAGGTTTTCAACTCGAAGCCCTGGGGCTGAATGCCGTTTTAGACTCCGTGGATGGTGCCGTTGGAGAGTTTGTACTGCCTCTCCTTGCTGCGGCGCATGCGGTAGAAGGCGCGGTCGGCCTTCCTTAGCACGAGGGCTGTCAGTGCTTGTGCCCCTGACAGCGGGTCTAAAACATACTTGTCCATCGTTTTTTGAACCTTTTTTGTTAATGAAACTATATTGTGTCCTGCCTACAGGACGCTTTTTTGTTGCTTCCGTAAATTCTCCATAACTTCGCACTGTCATTCAACAACACGATAGTCTATGAATATCAACCCAGAAAAGGCTGCCATTGTCCAGCAGGACATCCAGCGGCTGACTACCTCACCCGAGGAACGGCAGAAGGCACTCGAACTTCAGCAGATGCTCACGCGGCTGGAGGAGCGGCGCATCACGCCCGACAAGGAACTGCCGAAGATGGAGTTTCTCTTCAGGCTCTTCCACAAGCCCTGTTTCCCCCGTGGCGAACTGGTGGCCCTCACGGGCAAGGCCAAGAGCGGCAAGACATTCGTCAGCAGCATCCTCATGGCCCTTAGTTTCCGCAGCCAGGTACTCTCCGTAGAAAGGATCGAGCCGGAAAGACTGCACGTCATCTGGTATGACACCGAACAGAGCGAGGAGTCGACGCAAGACATCCTGTGCAACCGTATCATTCCGATGACAGGAATCGACAGGGAGCAGTTTCCAATGCACCTGATGGACGTGTTCAACGTTCGCCCTGATGCCTACGACGAGCGTTTGCCCATGCTGGAGGCGGCCGTGCGCCACTACCATCCCGACCTCGTCATCCTCGACGGCATCCGCGACCTGGTGGCTGACATCAACGACGGTGTGGTGGCACAGGACTGTATCGAGCGCCTTATGCACCTGGCCTCCGAGGTGCGCTGCTGTATTGTTTGCATCCTCCATCAGAATAAGTCAACGGAAGACCGAAACCTGCGTGGCTGGATTGGTACCGAACTGAAGAACAAGGCTTTCGAGGTCTACGAGTGCTGCAAGTCGTCAGAGCGCATATTCGCCTGGGGACAGACCGACACCCGTAAGTATGACATCCTGGACCAACTCAAGTTTGCCGTCAGCGATGAGGGCATTCCCTACCTATGCAGCGAGGAGCAACTCAAGGAGGCACTCTTCCAGGCCCAGCGCAAGGCCGCTGACGAACGGCAGCGGCAAGGAGGTTCAACCTCCTTGGCTCCCTTCAACCCGAAGTATGTCCTCGGCAAGGACAACCATAAGACCGTCTTCGACCTGCCCAACCTATTCGCAGCCTGTATGCAGCCAGGCCAGGCGTATGAGGAGGCTGACCTGCAGGTCAAGGTCGGCACCGAGTCTAACATCGCCACTGACAAGGTGTTCCGCGAGCAACTCTCGAAGGCGATCAGCCAAGGTATTATCATGCAGTCGCGGAGCGCCCTCAACGGCAAGCCCATCTATATGCTATCACAAGCCCAACTCCAGTTCAAGTCTCAGGAAGATGAAGATGACGTGCCCGTCTTTTAACCTCGTTGCTGAGGTGAAGGCTTCAGGCCCCATACGTACTTCTCTCTTCGAGAGAGAAGATAGTATGTGGGGCCGGCTGAAGGGGCCTTCACCGAGGCACCCCGACATGGTGGAGGCCTGTCGGGCTGATGACTCCGATGTCTGTCGGGAGATCCTGGCCAACGGCTGGCTCTCGGAGGCGCAACTGCATCGGGCTGCCGAGCGGTATCGGTTAGGCAAGAGCCGTAGTGGTAAGACCATCTTCTGGCTGATCGATGAAAGTGGCATCGTCCGTGACGGTCACATCGGCTCTTCGTGGGTGTCGCTGATGCTCCAACGGCGTTACCCTGACCTCGCCGAATATATTCATCCTGAGCATTGTCTCTTCGGCCTGCATCTGTTAGCCACAGATTACACAGATCATCACAGAAGAAATGATTCTCACAGATTTCTGTGTAAATCACAATATCAGTGTAAATCTGTGAAATCTGTGGCTATTATTGAATCCGAACGCTCTGCCATCATTCTCTCTGAACTGTATCCGAACTATCTCTGGATGGCCATAGCCAGTCCCATTGGCTTCACCATCGACTGGCTGGCGCCCTTGAAAGGTCGGAAGATCATCCTCTTTCCGAACACTGACGAGACGATGAGCAACTTCGTGGCGTGGCTCGAACTGGCTGATCAGACCCGCAGCCTCTTTCATCTCGATATCTCTGTCAGTCACATCCTCGAGGATCATACTACCTTGGAGCAGAAGCAGCGAAAGATCGACCTCGTGGACTTCTTATTCTGTCATTGATCTAAAATACTTAAACCTATGAATGAAAAAGAGATAAAGCGCTTATTACGTGAACTGGCTACTACTAACGCTGAACCAGTCAGGAAATTCGAAATCCGGTCCTACGGCAAGTCAGAACTTGCCATGATGTATTTCCCTCATACCAAGACGCCGAAAGGGGCGCTCAACAACCTCAATTTCTGGATTGACTACAACGGTGAACTGCGCCAGAAACTCCGCGAACTGAAGTCGCCGCCACAAGCCAAGCGTTTCACCAAGCGGGAGGTAGAACTCATCGTGGAATACCTTTGTGAACCGTAATCAGAGGTCATTTTCAGGAAAAGGGCACAAGAGGTCACAAGCAGGCACCAGTGCCCCTAACGACTTTTTCAAATAGCCTTATCTTTGCACTCGGTAAGCAAGTCAGACCGAAAGGGATGCCATCTATGGCCCATTCAGATACTTCGGACGACTCATTCAGACTATCTCTTACCCCCACAAGGGATTATCTGAACACGTCGTTAAGACTATCCGGACAGCGCGAAGAGACTATCTGGATGACCTAAAGAGACCTCCCCTACTGACTCGGCTGCCCAAAACTCAATCTCACTCTAAACAATCTCTATGAGTCAAAAGTACATCAAAACCAGGAACAACAACACCTATTCCAATGCCTACGGCAAGTATTTCGCCCAGGCTGTGTATGACAACCACTTCGTTGAGACCGAGCAACTTGCTGAGTTCATCCAGACTCAGGCATCGGTCAAGAAGTCGGACATCAAGGCCGTACTCGATGAGTTAGGCAGTGCCATCAAGCACTTCTTCGAACTCGGCCAGAAGATCCGTCTCGACGGTATCGGCATCTTCAAGGTTGGCTTCTCCAGCATCGGCGTGACAAAGATCGAGGACTGCGGTGCAGCCACTATCAGCACCCGTCGCGTCCTGTTCCAGCCCGAGACCCAGCGTGTCGTGGTCGGTCAGCAGAAGAAGGCAGACGGCTCTGTCAAGCAGAAGTACGTCAATGCCATCACGCTCCTGAAGGACGTCGTCTTCGAAGAGACCCACGACAATGCTATGAACGTAGAGCCTGAGTCTTCATCAGAGTCTGGCTCCGGCGGCTCCGGTTCCGGCGAAGGTGGCGAGGGCTGAGCCCCTTTCCAAGGGGCGGCGTCAGCAGGGTTATAAAAGCCCAAGGCGCGTCCTGAATGAACAAAACAGTATAACATTAAAATCAAGATTTTATGAAACTTTTCAAAAAGATTCCCGCCGAGAAACTCGGCAATTTCATCCTGACGGTCATCACCGCCTTCGTATCCACCTTCTTAATGCAGAGTTGTATCCATGCGTAAGATCAATCTGATTGTCATTCACTGCACGGCCAGCCGGCCCAATCAGCACATCCCGATGGCGTTGCTCAATGACATGCACCGCGCCCGTGGCTGGAAAGGTTGTGGCTACCACTATTACATCACGCGCGACGGTCAGTTGCATCAGGGCCGCCCTGAAGAGGAAGTCGGTGCCCACGCCCGTCATTACAACGCCCATTCCATTGGTATCTGCTACGAGGGCGGACTCGACGAGAAAGGCCGTTCAGCCGACACCCGTACCCCAGCCCAGCGTGCAGCCCTCATCGCCCTGCTCCGGTCACTGAAGTTCGACTATCCCGACGCCCAGATTGTCGGTCACTGCGAACTCGAGGGTGTCCACAAGGACTGTCCCTGTTTCGACGTCTCGGAGTATCGTGACTATTTCTCTCATCTCCAATTGAACTAACCAAACATGCAGCACCTTCCCCACAAGCCCCGCGATGACAGACTATCGCGGGGATTTTATTTCATATCGCCAGACCATCCATGCCCAAGATCCCAGTGCTCGTGAGCAATGCTCGACCTCTCTCACGACTCGGGATAGCTCAAGCAAGCTTGGCTCTCCTCTCGCTGTTCCATCGGTTCATAAACAAACTCGAAATAAGGCAGTGAGAACTCCTGTTCTATCAGTTCTGTCAGTTCATCCAGAATTGGTTCTGCCCAGTGGCCAACCAGCACAATAAACTTATCAATATTCCATGCAACCCTGCCTCTTGGAATCTGCGTATAGTCTCCCTTAAATTTCGTATCAATATGTTGTGCCTGAGCCTTGAAATACTCTTTCGTCCAGACCTGGCGATGCAGATGAGGGTAATTTATAAAAGGAATTCCCTTCTCGGCAGCCTCCTCCACCTGTTTCGGAGTTACCTCCTTCTTGCGTACGCCAAAGAAACTATGATCTTCTGGGTCAAACCAGAAAATCCCCACGCACGGCATCTGCTCATCAAATGCCCTCATACTCTCCATTTGTACCTTATGATCCTTCTCTGATAATTGCGTCATATCCTTACGATTCTCATAAAACCAAAATAATCCACATCTCCGCTGCAAAATTAAGAAATCTTTCTCAAACTTCCAAGAATAACTGCTTTTTTCTACGGAATCCTCCAAGTTTTCCTCAGATTTTATTTATTGTAGCCACAATATGACGTCATTTGAGAACTATTACAAAATTCCTTTATCAGGAAAAACAAGGGCCAAAGCAAAACACTGCGTGCAGCCCTCATCGCCCTGCTCCGGTCACTGAAGTTCGACTATCCCGACGCCCAGATTGTCGGTCACTGCGAACTCGAGGGTGTCCACAAGGACTGTCCCTGTTTCGACGTCTCGGAGTATCGTGACTATTTCTCTCATCTCCAATTGAACTAACCAAACATGCAGCACCTTCCCCACAAGCCCCGCGATGACAGACTATCGCGGGGATTTTAATACACCAGTCTGTGATTTCTATACTATCTATGGACATTATTACCGGATGACTCCCTCGAGTCTTTGGAATAATTTCAAAATTCGTGTCATGAGATAGTGCTTCCGTAGCCGTTTTTCTTCCTGTTTTACAATCTCTATGATTTTCTCTGTATCATGTTCCAGAAGGGCTCTCACATCTTTTTTCTGCTTTATGGAATCAGGCAGATGTTTTTGGGCCCACAACATGATTTTTCTTGTATTCAGTTCCTTCTCAACAAAGTCCCTCAACTCCATATCCGAACAGATATGGTAACGTATCTGCAACCTTACATCAAAGTAAAAATCTCTTTTGTAACAATTAAAGACATCCGAAAGCAAATGGTCTAGTTGGTATTTCCAGCACATCTCGTAACTCTCATCAAAAAAACGCCCACCATCTTTTATTAAAGGAAAATATTTACTCGTCATTCCTCCAAACCTGTAATGGTATAGGATATCGTTGGTAACCCATAACGATCCAAGGAAAGGGGCTAATGCTAAATTCAGAAACCTGTCCTCACCTGTAATAATGCCTAGAGGGAATAATAAGTCGTAAGAGACTTCCATGGCCTTCTTGAAACAGTCAAGTCTGTAGAGCCTTCCCCAAAGGAAGGCGGCCTGTTGTGTGCCGCTACCAATAAAAAAAGCCAAAAGTTCATCCCTTTCTAATTTTCGATCAGCAAGCGGGTTGATGTCACTTTTCTTTACCAATAATCCCCAATTATCAAAGACCCGGTCATAATTTCCAATAACAGTATCAACATGATGCTGACTTGCGATAGTATGTAGTATTTCCAATGCGTAAGGATCCAGGTAATCATCACTGTCAACAAAGCATACATACTTCCCTTTTGCCTGTAGCAGACCATCTCTGCGTGCAAATGTCACACCCTCATTAGATTTGTTAATAATAGAAACGCGCTTATCTTTTTGAGCATATTTCTGGCATATCTCAAGACTCCTGTCCGTAGAGCCATCATTAACCAAGATGACTTCAAAGTCCCGAAAACTCTGAGAGAGAACAGATTGGATACACTTCCCCAAATACTTCTCTTGATTGTAAATGGGAACAACAACACTGATGGCAGGATTCTCCATAATCTAATCAAAACAGATCACGACTTAATTATTTTGGCAATATATTCAAGTCTGTTTCTTATCGGATATTGCCAGTCTATGAGAGCAAAAGGACTTATTAATGTGACAAGAATGCTCTTGAATAGTCTTAGTTGAGCCGTTCCGTACATCTTTTTATAACATGTCATAAGCTCAGGAATAGAATTCCAACTCCAACGATTTATCTCACTTTTAGGACTCTCTCCCCCGAAATGAATGATGCTTGGTGAATCGATAATACAAGATATAAAATGTTGTCTTCTGTATCTATATTGCATCTCAGTCTCTTCGTAATAAAGAAAGAAATCAGGATCAAATAGCCCATATTTGTCGGCAACATCTTTACGCATAAAAAGATCTGCACCTGTTACATATTCAACTTCAAAACAATGCTGATCTATAAAAGAAATTGGTTTTGTGTCAAACCCGAACATACCTTTTTTATATCTCCTAAGTAAAGGCACACGTCTCATTATTTCATTACCAAGTGTTGGATAATTACCATACGAATGAGTTCTCTGCCAATCGCTGTCTTTCAAAACACACCCCATGCAAGCAATTCTATCGCTACGAGACTGCATCCCGTTATAAAACTCCTTGATGGCGTTATTTAATATAAGTGTATCAGAATTGAGCAAAAAAAGATATTTCCCACAACTATGCTCATAGCCTATGTTATTCGCTTTACCAAACCCCAGGTTTTCCTCACTATAAATGTATCGAATTCTTGTGTCCTTTTCGAAATGTTCCCTGCTACCATCTGTAGAACCGTTATCAACAAGGATAACCTCATATTCAACTCCCTCCGTTTTCTCGAAAACAGAATCAACACAAGATTGTGTAAGTTCCTTTGTGTTGTAATTTACAATGATAACGGAAACATCCATCAATAGCCCCTCCTCTTATATCTTTCCCCTATCTATTCGTAGGAACGAACCCACAACAATTCCCTTTAAAATAGCCCACAATTTAGATACTTTCTCTTTCTCAAAAAGAATCACATTCCTGGGCATCTTTCGAAGACAGATAAAGCAAAATTCATTCTTGAGTTCATCTGACTTGTATTTCCGAATAAGAAGAATGTGAGTCTTGTATATATTATATAGGCGCTTAGGCGGATAACTTGAATAAAGAACTTTATGACCCCAGAAAGAAGCAGAAATAGGATTGCCGAATTTGTGTTTAATGATACTGTCTCGAATCACGTAAGTCTTAATTCCTTTTTGCCTAGCTTTTAAACATAAGTCCATATCCAATCCGTCTACTACGAAGAACTCGTCATAGCCCCCAACAGCATTCAAGACGGATACAGGCAGCATCATGCCTGACGTAATAGTGTAATGCTTTTCTTGAATAGGATCAATAGGCTTATCCGAATAATTAGGACCATATATAGCATCCTTACCAGGACAGTGCGCCAAAACCGTATTTTTGTACGAAGGAAAGTCCTGGAACAGCGAGTCCTGATCCATCGTTAACAAATAGTCATATCTATTTTCTTCTGCATATCGCCAAGCATAATTTAACGCTCTTGCTATACTGTTAATACCATCTCCACAATACTCTATTTTCTTATGTTGAATAAAACGGTAGCGTATTTTTTTCAATTCTGGGGTATTCTCCCAAATCAGCACCTTGTCCACATCATGGATAAAGGCCTGAATATTCTTAGTCAGCAACTCTTCGTCAGGATAATAGGTCACTACAACAGCCAGAACCTTTGTTATCATACATTTTGCTATTTCACACACAAGGCACCAAAATTGACAAGCTATTTCCGAATTAGAGAACAATAACAATCCATCAACTGTTTTTTGATATTTTCATCGTTATGGCGTGCCAGGGCAAAAACGCGCGTATTTTCAGAATATCGTTGCATTCTATCAGGGTCTTTGGCCAACTCAACAATAGCATCTGCCATCTGCCAAGGATCATTTGCCGCGACAAGGATTCCATCTACATCTTGGCGCACTAATGTTGCAATACCACCCACATTCGTTGATACAACAGGAACACCCAGGCACTGAGCCTCGCATATAGAATTGGGACTATTCTCAATATAAGCCGTATGAACATACATTGTAGATGCACATAGTTTTTCTACCAATTCTTCAGGTTGAATAAAACCTAAGATCTTTATGTGACTATCTTCAAAACTGATTCCGGCTCTCTTTTCAACTATCAACTTAGTTGCACAATCTATCTGTCCAGCCACATTCCATTCGAAGTCAAGGCCCAGTGTGGTCAGAATACATGCCACCTTTAACATCATGTCTGGTCCTTTCCGAAATCCGCCAATCCCTATGGAGATCAAATGGATTTTTCCATCTTTAGGTCTGGCCCATTTAAACTCTTTTGATACAAATACAGGGTGTAGCCCTTCTTCCACATGATAGTACCTTCGGCCGGGATGCATTACTTTGGACAAAGCGTAGTCCCACTGGGTTCTCCCCATATAGTCATTAACCAGTTCCCATGTTCGGCGTTCCCATTCCTCCCTGTTTCTATCATCACGTCCATACCGCCATATACGATACATTTTCCTCGGATTTCTCCAGCATTGCATAAGTTTCTCTTGGAAATAATAGCCAGGCGAATATTCTGCATTATTATACGGAACGATAGAACCCATGATGTGAATAACGACAGGGATGTCCGTATGAGCAGCAATTTGTCCGAAGGGCCACTCTATTCCAAAAATCTGTATCAGGACAGGTTTATACTGTCTCACAATAGACATTGCACCAGGCAACACTTTCTCTACATAACTATCCCAATACTTTTTCCACAAACGTTCTGCTCGTGACCATTTAGCAAAGATTGGTATATATCTCACCCCGTCAACAACCTTCACTTCAGTATGTCTTTCTGACATAAAGGCAACAGTTAGTTCTATTTCCGGAATAGTCCTAACTATCCTTTCTAACGAGTCCTGCCACCCACCATAAGGATGCTTCTCCGACGCATAAGCAGCAGGCTCTTGTGTTTCAAACCAAAGGACTCTCATTTCAAGAAATATACACCCAAAATTTCTTATGATTAAGAACAGTTCCGTAATAACATCTCTGTCAACTGGTCTATCTGTCTTTTTAGGGAATATTTCTCAAGATAGAATTTTGCCAGTTCCTCACGAGCCTCCATACTGGGAGGATTATTCAGAACCTCAACCATCTTCTTCGCCAATTTTTCTGGGGAATGTGGATTGAACAAAGGGATTCTATTGCAAGTTACCTCCCGGAACACCTCGATATCAGACACCAGGACAGGAACCTTCAAAATGGCAGCCTCAATAGGCGTCCAGCCAAATCCCTCATTTAATGAGGGTGATACAAACAGGTCTGCATGAGAATACAAACACCGCATCTCTCCTTCACTTCGAAATGTACAATCTATAATGACCCTCTCAGCCAGATTCTTGTTGGAGATGATTTCCATTAAGCGGTCATATTCCTCCACAAAGTTCCTATTTGCCTTAATATATAGCATGTGAGGAATTTCATCTCTTATTTGAGAGAATGCATGTATGAGTGCTTCCGTATTCTTTCTTTTATCTAAAGTATTTACATCTAATATATATTTCCGGTCTTTGATCTCGGAGACCATTTCTTCTTTTATGGAGAAATCAAACGGAATACTATTGTAAACGACTGTAGAGTCAATCCCCTCCATCTGTTTTAATTCTTTCCGAGTTTTTTCAGAAATGGAGATGAAACGCGATACTTTCTTGTTTAAAATTGAATGATATAGTCTCCATACAAAATATTTATATTTTCCCATCCTTTCTTTCATCCATTCATACAGAAAGAGGTCATGTACAACCACATAGTGATGATATTTCTTGGGGAAGAAAAACTTACAATCAAAATAATAAGGCGAAAGAACAACATCAATTTTCCGCTCCTGCAGTTCACAATTGAAAGGAACAAAGCCTAAGAATTTATCTACTGGTAGCCAAGGTGTCACATGATGACGGCCGTCAATGACAATTTTCGGGACTTCATATCCTGCTATTTCGTCAATATACGATTCATATCCTTTCCTGACAATCACCGTCACTTCAAATGCTTCACTCTTTCTAAATCCCAGCAATAGTCTGCCTGCATAAAGAGCAAGTGAAGTATTGCGGATAACATCTCTTATAAATGAACAATCTATTAGCAACTGCTTTTTCATTGTCAATCAATTGCTGCAACATGGAACACGATGTCCACATCCGATTACCATCATTCTCAACCTCTCGACAACCATGTCAAATTTTATGTTCAAAGTGCGCTTTCTTCATCAATTGCCTGGCATAATCACGGACACGTGTTTTTACATCTTCTTCCAAAGCGGCTTTATATCTTAGCTGCGTGCATCGGTAAGTCTATTTCTCCCTCAGTATATACATCAACACTGAGGTCAACATAATCACCATTATTCATTGGAGCATACGTCACATATGCCTCTGTGCCATTTACCTCAACTTTTTCTCCGTCATATTTCTTCAAAGAATCCTTTGAAGCGGCCCATTCGTTGACTTCTTCTACTTGCTTTGAGGTAATAAATGCCAGCCCCACATAGGTTTGGTTCTCAATCAAAAGACGTTCCCCGTGCTTATGACAGAAATCCTTCGTACAATATTTGAGTCTCAGTAATGAAGCATCATGCTCACCCCACTTAGGCTGAAATGCCTGATCCTTCAGTTTGTTCTTGCTCTCACTATACATCAGCGGATGCAATATGCATCTTGCACATAATTCGTCATCCGCTATTTGCTTATCTACTAGTACAGCAGCCATCTGTCAGAGAGATTTTAGCAAAACTGTCTTCAGATAACCTGGAACAGATTCGAAGTCTGTCTCAATACCATCCGAAGCGAAGTCCTCACCATCCTCAAATTCTGTAAAAAAACCAATCTGGTGTTGACCTATTTCAATCGAAACAAGGCCACGCGGTGCTTCCAAGTCTATCACGATATTGCCATACGCAGTATAAGATATCTCATGAGCCTCTGGGATTATACCGAATTCCATCAACGCATTGACAAATCGGTGCGAGTTATTGACTACACCTTCTTTCATCGGGTAGCCTGACGCTGCAATCTCCGTAAGTCTTTGCTTTGTGGCACGTCCGGGCATTTCAATGATGGAGCACACATCAGTTCCCCTTCCTATGCGCTCACTCTGTTCATCCATCAAACGAGATTGCGAATAAGGATAAGCACCATATACCTCAACCCATTGATTATCGGCTAACACACACATAGTCCAATCTCCTTCACTATTTCTTTATTCAATATATCGTTCAATAATTGCTTGTTTGCCTGGTGGGCATAATTCAGCAAATCTGTCAGTTCTTCACTCTCCAAATAAGTCAACCAGTCAGACCTCTTTACCAATGGGAATGTCACGCTATTGATAATCCTAACTGTTTTACGCAAATCCGCATCCAACACTTTGATGTTCAAACTATCTGTATATTTCTGCCCCCCAATTTCCTTGCTCAACACCAAATGATAATCTACTAACGGCGAATCAGTAAGACCTTCTGGTAGAGTCCTGGAATCCAGGTTGAACAAGTCACTTGCACTATATGACGAATCTCTATCATAATAGAACTCATCAATATACAGCAGGTTAAAAGCCACTAACCTGCTTTGCGGCAACACACGGGCAATCTGTTTGGAAGTTTCCATCGATACGGGCAGGTATTCTTTCCAACTTGTATATTCCAGTTCGTTAAATGTGAATACTGTTTGCAGGGGCTGATTGATACACTGAACCACTTTCGAAGTTTTTCCCTCCTTGAATCCTGTAAACTTGAACCCAGCATCCTGAACCCTGCTCACCTTGGTGTCCTTGCCCAATGAAATGTCAACTGACACCTCCGAAACTGTTTCAAACTTCTGGTAGAATTTTCGGACAGCACCTTCTTCCGACAGCAACTTGCGGAATGACTCTGGAGTGACATCGCAATGTTGCAGGTAGAAAGAAATCACGGCTTCTTTTACAGAATGCTTGTCTTTGTAAGGGTGTACATGTTCGTTCATTGCCATAAGTACATAATTTATGCAAATATAGCAAAAAAAAACAGAGTGAGCATCTTTCAGATAATCTTTTTCTCTTTTTTTTGCATTACGGCAATTACTTTAACGATATTTTACAGAGGCTTCACACGATGTCCACATCCAGATTATTCACACATACTAATCTTTTTTTACGGTATATGATGTATCAAAAGACAGAAGATATGGGCGATGATTCTCCTGCTCTTCTTCGGGAATATAACGTCGTAAATTGGGATAATGATGGCGCAGATAGGTTTCCAAATCACTCGGTGCCACCACTTCTAACGGACCGAACTGGACTTTTTGAGGTTGCTCAATGCTTTTAACACTAATATGGTCACGAGGCATAACGACAATATTATAATAGGTTGTCTTCCAATTATTAAAGAGAGTCTGTAACCAAACAATCATTTTGTAATGAGCCTTCCTCGGCACAATTGAAATAAAAATGCGCCTTAATAAAGAGGGCATCATCCTACGGGGAATAGGCGCTTCAAATTCACACTTCCCGAAATACCTCGAAGTCCAAACAGTTCTCTCCCGATAGGCTTCTTCCAGCATAGAGGCTAATTTTTGCTGCCAAATTTGAATCGGCTTACAATCTGGTACTTTATCATAAGGAAAGACATCAACATAAATCCCATGATGCATATTAACTTCTTTATAGCATTCTTCCACAAAGGCAGTACCATCCATCCTAACCTTTGCAAAATATAATGGATAATGAGGATCTGTTTTTATCCACTGAAGAAAAAAGCCTTTTTTAAGAACTGACGGTGCATCCCGTAAGAACCTGTTATAATTCTCACGTGTCATACCAACATCAATGTCATCGTCCCATGGCAAGATAGCCTTTTCAAAAAAAGCCCCTATACCCGATCCACCTTGAATAAAATAGGGAATTTCCAATTGTTCACAGACACGCACAATTTCTTCTAATATCGTATATAAGTATCCGTGTAGTTTTTCAATCTCTTCAGGTGTATAATTCTTTTTTCTCATTATTTATTCTTTTTATCATTATGCTAATCTATTGGTGCAATGTCAATATAATCATTTCCAGTTGGCGTTATTTGGGACTTCAGTCCATATTTTCTCAACACGTCTGCAATGAAGTTGATAATGCGGAGTTTAACAGAGCGTTTATCTATCTTCATCCCTTTCCATTTTGTTTGGTTCTGATAGTGATGAAACGTGCTCAGGAAAGGATGCTTGGGTTCTCTATAATAGGCTTTCCAAGGCTTAAAACCTGCAAAATGAACGATGACAGGGTCTTTCCTAGCCTCTAAAACTTCCTTCTCATATTTATTGTAATTATATTGAGGCAGTTTCCATAAGAAGCCACTCGTCAAATTGTACTTTATGGGAAGAACAACTTTGTTATTAGAAAAAACGACATTCAAAACATCTTGATCACAATATTTAATTGAATCAGCGTGTTCTTGCATATAGCGCATAAAAGTTCCTGTCACCTCTTGTTCTCTCCAGTATTCTAAATTGACAAGCATAACTCCAGAATTAAAATATCCCAACTGGGGAGGATAATTCAACCGATGATAAAACTCCAAATTACCTTCTATGCCATCAGTCACGACCCCAACAGGGTGTTCCTTCAAGTCTGTATTCCACAATGGAAGCAGGGAATGTCTTACGATGATGTCACCATCTAAATACAGGACTTTATGAATATCCTTTGGCAAAATCTCTGACAACATGAGCCGATAATATGCAGCCTGTGTGACACCAGTTCCAGCCTTAATAATCGGAAAACTGGGAAATTTAGTCACATCAACATCATAGAAGACAAGGGTCTTTCGGGTCTTTCCCTCAAAAGGTGCAATAGTTTCCTCCAAGTCTTTCTGTTCCTTGGATGTTACACTGCCATCAACAATGATATGAAACGCAATGTCCACATCCGGATTGTTCACACATACCGAATACATCATCACACCTGTTGGCATGGCAAACCACTTATCTGTACAGGCTACAATATCCATTTCGTATCACCCTGATTTTTGTTGGTTGCATCATTTTTCCCTTATTCAGTCATAAGACCAATCCTATCAGCAATTCTTTGATAGTAATCAAGCAACTTCTTTTTCAATTTTTGCTGTTTCATTTCAGCAAGTTTATAGATAGCGGCATAGTACGAATATACGTCGTCATTCAAGATGAACTGTACCAAACTGTCTGTTTTTATTTCATCAGACAATTCCGATAAGTGCCGACGAGCCCAAAGCACAATCTTTCGCTCATTCCACTCCTTGGAAATAAACTTTTGTATTTCCTGATCCGAAGAAACACGGTAACGGATTTGGTTAATAACATCCCATTGCAGATGTATGATATAACGTTCAAATATTTCGACCTGTACGGTTGAAAAGTGACTACAGAAGTAATATCCCGCCTCATTTCTCGTTATACTCTTAAATCATAACGAGTAAAAGAGAATGGGAAAGTCAAAATTAGAATTTTATGCCAAGATAACGACCTCTGATGGTCGGGAGATTATGAAGCGTGTCGAAGAGGAAATCCCAGATGACTTGAATCTGGAGAACCTCGATGAGTTCATGTCAACGTTTGACGATTACGAACGACATGCGCTGAAAGCACGGAACGGAA